>Ga0315899_10000853_pt1 | contig 36013 bp, 34 predicted proteins | sample LakEriMetagenome_2_FD_203518 | JGI IMG/M metagenome (GOLD analysis project Ga0315899, IMG submission 203518) | Freshwater fungal communities from buoy surface, Lake Erie, Ohio, United States - Buoy 4 MA112 | ecosystem: Environmental > Aquatic > Freshwater > Lake | place: USA: Lake Erie, Ohio...
ATGCTAACCTTAGTAACTTCACCGTAACGACTGAAAGCATTACGAACTTCGTCTTCCGTTGCGCGGAACGAAAGATTTCCCACATAAATATTAACCACGAAACCAAACCCTTTACGACGACGCCGTCATGCTCGTGCTACGCAGAGCACACCGACGAAACCAAAAACTGTGAGCGAGTCCTTCAAGAGTAGTGAGCCAACACAATTGGACCATCCTTGTTGAAACTGCTCCCAAAAACCAAACCATTGGAGCGTCAACCACATCAACTGAAAGTTCGACTAAAACAAATCACCGAACTCGAATAGCAGGTTGGCAAACCTAAGGCAAACAATACTCGGATTATCGGAATCCAGCCCCCCTAAGTCAACTGACAAAAGTCTCAGATATTGCGGAAAAAAAGCCCCTCCCCCCCCGATTCTGCGCATGCACACCACCACTAGACCTCAAAACACGCACTTTTCAGTTAGACATCAACTAAATCCTGGCTTTTGCATCTCGCTACTCTTTGTTTGCCGAACACCAGAGCCTAGCATGTTAATCTGTTGACATGCCGATAAATCGTTATCCATTTGGCGGGCTCAAATGATCGGGAGGAAATTATCAAAGCGATGGCTGATCGATCCCTCTTTTGGGTCGCTCAAATTAATTGATACCGTCTCCAATGTGACCCGCTTGCTTAACACAACAACATGCACGATCCAATTGCAGTCAAACCACGATGGGTTCTGCCGATGCTCGATGGCACTCGCACTAACGGGCTCCGAGAAGAAACATGGATCGTGATTCGCGATGGCATCATTGTTGATCTAACAAACAGTTGCCCCGATTCTATTCCTAAGAAAAACCGATTCGATCGACCTGATTGGGTTCTCCTCCCAGGGTTCTTCAACAGTCATTGCCACCTAGAGTTCAGCGACCTGCAATCACCTTTTCCAACATCAAACTCTTTTGCAGAATGGATCGGAGCCGTTGTAAAACATCGGATGCAGTTTGCGAATGATCTCGATATCCAGCGGTCGCGTGCTATTCAATCCGGCATCCTAGAAGCGTGGAGTACCGGAACTCGATTCGTTCTGGATACCGTTACGTCACCCTGGCAATCACGGTGGATCAGCCAAGCCATCGACGCGATTCCAAATCGACTATCTCCTTTAGCTCGCTCTGTCTGCGGCGATACGCCCATCCGTGTCGTTCCGTGTATCGAAGTTCTCGATATCAACCAAAATCGAAAGGAAGAAACGGTTGCGTTCTACAAGCGGCTTCGATCGCAACAAGATCCAGTGCATATCTCGCCCCACGCTCCTTACACAACGTCAAACCAATTCGTGAAAGAAGCCGTCTCACTGGCCAACCAATCCAACGCAATCATCTCTATGCATCTTGCCGAATCAAAGGATGAAATGGACTGGCTCGCGAATCGACAAGGCCCCTTTCAAACAAGACTGGCCCCTTTTCGCGATGCAACCTTTGATCTCGAGCGTGCGATGCTTTCCGATTACATGCTGTCGCTAGGAACTGCTGATCGATTGTTAATAGCCCACGGCAATTACCTAACGGAATCAGAACTCACTATTCTGACCAAAAAAGATACCGCGGCATCTATCGTTCATTGCCCCCGAACCTATCGTCACTTTCAAGCTGAAGGGAGATCCCCTTATCCAATTATCAATCGTCAAAAGTCAGGAGTGCAACACTTTCTCGGTACCGACTCTCGGGCGTCGAACCCAGACTTGTCTATGTGGCGAGAATTTCAATGTGTCGCAATGGATGTCGCCAACGATACCTCTACGATTGAATTGATGCTTGGTATGATGACGACCGCTCCCGCACATTTCTTTCATCAGGCAGATCTCGGATCTATTCAGCCAGGAGCCTCAGCCCTGCTCAACTGTATTACGAACCCACAGGGTTGGCCTGACACACCCGAGCAACTCCTCCTATGCCTTACAAACATACAGCTGCACCCGAGACCGCTTGAGCTACTCCTAACGTAACTCTCGTCTACGGGGACTCGAACGGAAAAGGCAGTATTACGTGATAGTCGGAGAATCTTGAGTCTGGCTCAGGAAAATCGGTGCTGATTAGCTGGGCCCCACTTTCTATGGCTTTTTGGCTTCGAGATTGATCCTTACTGCGGGCTTGTACCGTGTCAGCATCTGCCCTGGTACGAACCAAGAAGCCTTGTTTGACGAGCTTCTGAATCTCTTCGAATTGCGAAACTGGATCGTTACGTTTCATCCATGCCGCTGCGGGATGGTCAGCGGAAACGCTTGCGAACAAAAGCCTACCAGCCAGCGTTTCGCTCTTTCCTAACAAGATATTTCGTTCAGCCCCTTCGTTATCAAGCAGAAAAACGAATTTGCCTCGTTGGCTTTCCAGCGTTGGCCATCCTTTGTTTCGAACTGCCTCTCGTAACGTAGCCTCATTTCCTCGAAGATCATCGGGAGCGAGCAGTTTATCTCGCGGAATGACGGCTAGGATTTCTTTTTCCAGTTGTTCGATATCAATTTCCTTCCATGGAAGTGGTTTTGTCCACGGGGAAAACGAATCTGATTTCAACTCGAGCAACAGAAAAATTGGCACATGGCGAGGATGCTGGTTGGACCAGTCTCTAAAAAGCTCCAGTGCTTCGCGAAAGGTGGCAACTGTGGAGCGATAATCAAAATCGGGACTATGCAGAATCTTCACACCGGGTTGTTTCATTGCCGATTCATGCGGCCAATCTGGTATGTCACTTGATAGCTGTTTAGCGAGTTTCCACATAGAAGGAGAGTGGTACCGCGTCCCATCGGGGTCGATATAAAGATCCAATTCAAAGTGACGCATGGATAGTGCATCGAGTTGTTCAAGAAGTGGACGATGAGAATATTCAATTGCATCAGCCTCACGCGCGGCCGTCGATGCAATAACTCTTTTCGCTACAGCATCAGGACGGATGTGATAGGAGTTGTGGGTGCCGATCAATTGCACTTCGTTGAGCTTTAGGCCGCGGCCATCACTCAGCGGTGCTGTCGTCTCGGTTGATACGCTTGATGTGGCATCAGGTAGCTTGTTAGCGTCTTGTCCCGTACCCCATTTCGGTATGGCTACAAAACTAAAAACAACCTGAACCCATAACAACATGCGAATCGTCACAGTACATGTCTCCAAAAAAGCCGTTGCTTCTGTTTGTCAATATTCTTATCAATCTTCAGGCAGAGGCTTACCTTTGGTTTCGGGGAGGAAGAGAACAACAACGATTCCGATCAGAAATGCGGCGCACATGTACGAGGCAGCATCTCGAAATGCGTCTAATTTTTCCGTCGGGGTGGTAGCTCCCTTTGCGAACCATGCCGTGAGGTACGCTTTTACGGGTAGCCCGAGTGCAGCCACGTATCGCCCCACGTTGTAGCAAAAGCTGGTGCCGGTGCTCCGCAATCTGATCGGGAATAGTTCAGGGAGATAGATGGCGTATCCTGCAAATATGCCTAACTGACAGCCACCCATCAGCGCGCTGAGGGGGATGTATTCCAGGCCATTGAAAGTTTGGAAGTACAAAACAGTGAAAATGAGAGCTAGGAGAAAGCCAATGATAAATGTCGGCTTGCGTCCCAGTTTCTGCGCCATGAAGGTAAAAAACAGCATGCCAACGAACGCACCGACGTTCTGGACGATCGAATTAACACCCATCCAGAAATCCGCTGCCACTTTCACGTCAGCTTGGATCGTTTTTAGTTGTTCCTCAGTAGGTTGATCGATTCCTTGCAATCGTTCCGCTTCAACGGATTGAGTAATGACCCCTTTTACAATTTCGGGCGAGAAGAATCCGATACCCCAAACGCCAATGATCCCCGATACGCATAACATCATTCCCATGAGAGCATGTTTACGTAATGTGCTGCTGGAAAATAGGTCGGTGTAGGAGCCGAACTTGACCCCCGTCAGTTTGCCAGCTTTGCGAGCCTCGACCCACTTCTCAGGTTCCTTAAGTCGCATCTGGATAAAGACGCACAGAATCGCCGGAGCAGCCCCGACCAGAAACATATACTTCCAGGAATTTTGAGGTTCGATGGTACCGATTCTGCCCAAGTAGGCGAATAGCATCGATGTCAAACCGGCGGTGATATTCCCTAAGGCTGATAGCGACTGCAAAAGGCCCAACGCGGGAGCTCGAGCTTTATCGGGCAAAGTGTCCGCGACCAAGGCAACTGCAAGTCCAAAGACCCCACCTACCCCTAGTCCGGTGATGAAGCGATAGGCTGCAAAATCCAGCCAACCTGTGGAAAACGCGGATAGACCCGTTGAGATGGAATACAAAAAGACAGTAAGTGTCAGCGTCTTGGCTCGCCCGATTCGATCACCTACAGAGCCAAAAATCAATCCACCGGTCGCCCAACCGAACATGAAGATCATCGTGGCGTAGTCACCGTACTGATACAACGATTCCTTTTGCGTGGCCGAAAGCAAAGAGGAAAGAGCATTGTTGCGAGCGAGAATGAACAATTGTTGATCTAAACAATCAAACACCCACGACATCGACGCCATCGCGAACACAAACCAATGGTAGCTATTTAAATAGGTCCACCACGGACGGTTTGCTTCCGACGGTTCGGTCTTCATCTCGGACACGGTTGACTCCAATCTAAATTCTTCGTGAGGGAGGAAACTCGGTGCTGCCCCTGCAGCAAATGCACATTGTCTCGAGACTTTCCGTGACAAATCTGCCTGGATGTTATAGCATAATCCGAAAGCTTCCCATTCTGTGATCCATTCCCCCGAACCGAAAATGATCAACAATCCCCGTTTCCGCGTCGACGGCATGACCTGCCAACATTGCAAATCCGCTGTGGAAAAAGCCCTTTTAGAAGTCCCTGGCGTCGATGACGTCGAAGTCGATTTGCGACAAGGCATGGCTTCCATTAAAGGAACCCCGAACACCGACCAAGCAATTCGTGCCATCATGGATGAAGGGTTCGATGCAAAACTCATGGAGACCCATGCGACTTAAATCCATTGCCAGCCCGCTTTTTCCCGTGAGTCACTACTTAGCGATTTTCCTAGGTGTCGTGGTTCTATTGGTCGCGAATAGAAGCTTGGCAGGCGAAACAACTTCGCGTTCTATCGTCCGGATAAAGTCGGAAACGGATGTCGTTTACGGTGAGCAATCGGAGCCGATGCACCGTGCTGATCTTTTTTATCCATCAGACGTTCCGCCCAACGGTCAAAAATGGCCCGTCGTTTTGATGATTCACGGTGGAGCATGGACCGCCGGCGACAAATCCTACGATCGCGTTCATGCCAGAAAACTAGCCGCTCGTGGGTATTGCGTTGTCGTTATTAATTACCGCTTAGCTCCTACTCACAAATTTCCCGCTCAACTCGATGATTGCCGTCTAGCATTGACTTGGATCAAGAGCCAAGCGGAAAAGAGGAGTTTAGATCTCGATCGCATTGCTGCATGGGGGTACTCAGCGGGAGGCCATTTGACGGCCTTGCTGGCACTGACGGAGGCCTCAAAACCTGGGGAATCCTCACCGCGACTTCAAGTCTGCGTGTGCGGAGGAGCCCCGTTTGACCTCACCAATCTTCCGGGCGATACCGAAGTGCTTGCAGGGGTTTTTGGAAAAACACCAGCTCAAGCCCCGGAGATCTACGAGCAGGCATCTCCTATCAGTCACGTCAAGAAAAGCGCACCGCCAATGTTCGTGTTTCACGGAACCAAGGATTGGCTTGTTCCCAATAAAAACGCGGTGAAAATGTGCCAACTCCTGAAAAAGAACGATGTCGACTACGAATATTGCGAGGTCCCCGGCAAAGGACACTTGGCAACATTTGCTGATTTTGAAGTGGCCGAAAAGTCATTCGATTTCCTCGACAAATTCCTTCGCCCCGATTCGGCTTGGCGGGATGGACAAAACCAATCAAAATAGTGCTTTCAGTCCATTCGTACGGCCAGTCTTACTCCGAGCCACATGTCAGCTTCAGAACTTTTAGATACCAACACGTCCACCGTCCCCCTCGTAAAGCCAATCTGGATCGGCAATTTGAAGATTGATCCGCCGATCTTTCAAGCCCCGATGGCAGGCTACACCAACTACGCGTTTCGCCAGATCGTGCGAGACTACGGCGGAGCCGGCCTGCAAGCGACCGAAATGATCAACGCTAGGGGCTTCGTCTGGCTGGACGAACACGATTGCGAGCACCCAGATAGACTTTGGGGCATCAAAGAGGAAGCACGTCCGCTCGCTGTGCAAATCTGGGACAATGAGCCCGAGACGATGGCCAAGGTCGGAAAACGGCTCGTCGAGGAGTACCAAGTGTCCGTCGTGGATATCAATTTTGGATGTCCCGTCAAACAGGTAACCGAAAAAGCTCACAGCGGATCGTATCTGTTGCGAGATCCCGAGCGAATGTACGCCATCATCTCGCGGCTAGTGGAGGCATGTTATCCGACACCTGTCACAGCCAAGATTCGGTTGGGCTGCACGCGCAAGACGATGAATCACATCGAGGTAGCCAGGACGGTCGAGCGAGCAGGTGCGTCTGCGTTAACCGTGCACGGTCGTACGGCAGAAGATTTCTTCCGTGGCTCAGCGGACTGGACTCGCATATCAGAGATCAAAGAACATCTAGAAAAGATCCCGCTCATTGGCAATGGTGATTTACAGACGGCCGAGCAAGTGGTTCATGCATTCAAGACCTATCGCGTGGATGGAGTTATGATCGCTCGAGCATCAATGGGCAGGCCATGGTTGTTTGCCCAGGCAGCTGCAGCGATTACAGGTAAACCGATACCACCAGACCCAACTCTCGAAGAGCAAAAGGAGTGCATGTTGCGGCACTATGATTTAGTGACGCAGCGCTTCGGCCAAGAAAAGGGGACGTTACTCATGCGTAAGTTTGCGTGCTGTTATGCACAAAGTAAACACGGAGCGAGGCACTTTAGAACGCATGTCGCCAAAGTCGAGACTCCTGAGCAATTCTACACCGTCGTCGAGCAGTACTTCCCTAAACATCTCGACCCATCTGGCATCGATCCCGAAGACCAGCCAAGCTGCGGGTAATCGCAGTTAGTAAGAGTCCCATGAGTTCTTAACCAAAGTAGAACAATTACCATCAATTGTTCTAGCATGTTCGATTTCTAAAGGCCCAAGCAGCATAGAAACTGCCCCTGGTAGATGCTTGGGGTAGGCATAAAATTGCAGCCCTGACGTGCTAAACAATTGAGGCAATTGTTCTACTATGTTCCAGGACAGAAGTTATTGGCGGTTGGGGAAGTTTCTTGGTGATGGCAGCACGGGACCGGACGATGGTGGATTCGTAGGTGGGTTGCCAAGTGGAAACGTCCCTGCTCGCTGCATGTTGTTGGGGATCTGACCTTCAAAACTGCCCAAGGTCGATTCAAAGTTACCTGTCTTCAGTTGAATCGCGAAGGTTCCTACTTTTAACTCCGATGGACTGTTCGGATTATTGGCATTCGGTAACAAAATCGATGCATTCTGCGGAGCGCCACTAATTCGCAATACGTCACTTCCGGAGTCGTATTTAAGTTCATCTCCCGAAGCTGCGAATAGACCTTTATCTGTTTGAGACCGGACTGTCACTCGCTGGACCGCTTTGACCTCCCAAGAATTCGATTGTTTGCGCTGAGCGTTGTTGCGATTCCAACTCAAATCCGAACTATCAAATAGATCGACTCGATCCGCGATCAAGTGTGTTTGGTTCTTGGCAAGAGTGTCAGCGTACTGAACATTCACCTCTTGGTCCCATGATGCGATCGGTCCCAGCAGGGCTTCGACACGATCCGAGAAGCTAATGGTCTTGGTTCGATAGTCTCCCTCCAGGCCACGCATGAAACTAAGGTGCATGCACTGCAGACTACCTTCAGAAGCTGCTGGGTTAGGCGACTGCGAAGGAGTGATATTGGCCAGTGGATTCAATCCGCCAAATCGTCGCGTCCAGAGCTCTCCAGGTCCGTACCCCTTCATGGTTTGACCAGGAACATACACGTCGAGCCTCGGAAGCTTCATGTGCTCTCGCGAGATGCGATTTAAATCGCGATCCGTTTGAAAAGCGTTGATATCGACGTTGTTCTCGAATCGGATCGTTGCGATTTCTGCTTTGGGTAAACCGGTCGTCTGCTTCGAATCGAGAGGAATAGGATTGACCATATCGATCCCCATCGTCCCCGAGTGCAATGCTATGTGCCATTGAATGTTGGGCGACGATTCGATTTTGCAATGCAGCGAGATATTACCACCAAACATTGCCTTTTTGCCGTCAAATACCATTCGTTCCCCCCATTTCAGCCTGGGGGCCTCGAGCCACTTGGTGGTCGCAACCGGCGAGAGCGTTGGCAATGAGGGAAAACCATTGGGCATTCGAGCAGCGTCCACCCCTGATGTACTAACTAACGAATTGGTGGGGCCGACAAATCCACTGAGTGGAACCGCTTCTTCTGGCAGCACTAACTCGCCGGGATGATCGATCCAGAACGCGTGTTCTGTTTGCGAAAATGAGAATTCGGGGGCCACGATCCAACCACTACCCAAGGCGATACTAGCGGGAGCTCCCACCAAGTGCACATTCGCTAGATCCGATGGCGATCTCTGCAGCCGAAACTGTTCTCCACGTGCTTCGAATAACCAAGGTGCAGAATCAGATAGTTGCTGCCTCTGAACCTTAAAGTCCCCTTGGACTGTCAATGCATGTATCGCAGACTCACCACCTGTGTTTCGAATCACCGCCTCCAAGCTCTTTGACAAAACGACAAATGGTGTTTGCGTTTTGTTAGTTGCGCCGAAGTAGGCTGGAGAGTTGTTAGCATAAGTTTGGGATGGCTGCCTAACAGGCTGTGAGGTGCCATTGTTAAGTGTCGGAGCAGCAAACGCAACGCCGCCGGGAATGCCGGACTGGCCTCCCAGTTGGGTACCAAGCAACTCATCTTTGGGGGTATCCGACTGAAAGCTGGCCGGTGCAACATTTTGTTGAATGGGTTTTGAATCGGCAGTAGGGTATATAAACGCCACCTGCATATTCTCGACCTTGGCTTGTAGGGTCGGGGATTGAATTACGACATTGCGATTGGCTACCATTCGATCGGCAAGCCAATGTGGTACTTTTCCGTTTTCGTAGAAAGGTTCCAATTGTTTGCGCAGAGACGCATCAACGGGATGAAGCCAAAAATCGAGATGATCCGCTGAGAAATGCCCTTCGACACGATTGCTGATGTTAGCACTGCCATCGAGTGTGACCACATCTTTGTCACCGTCAGGGCGTACGAGCAGTTTAGTTCCCCACGAAATGGTCCATGGCTCATTGCGAGTTTCCAATTGTGCTGTACCTGGCCCACGAGCAGACACGCCACCGAGTCGATTCGGCCCAGATGGCGACGTATCGTTCGCCTGCCGAACCTGCACGATTTGTGGATTATGGTATTGAACCTCCGGACACCAAATTTGCATTCCTTCACGACGCAGGTAGACTCGCGAAGAATCTTTAGGCATGGTTAACGGTAGCGTATTGCTCAAAGCAACTTGTCCGTTAATGAAATCCATAAAGAGCGTAAGCCCCATGGCTTGCGCCTGCATGCTAGGTGCATTAAGTTTCAGCCACTTTGAGTAATCTGTGTGGTCACGGCCGACTGCGCCATACGCAGTTAATTCTTCGATAGTCCACGGAGAACCTTTGTTTTTGCTTTGATCTGTTACGTTATTGGAGGATGAATTGGATGGCGATTGGAACCCAACACGTAAATGCAGTTCTTCGCAATCAAAGGTGTCATTCGGAAGACCTTGGACGATATGTTCCATCCGAACACCGCCGTACAATACCGCTTCGCGTTGATGAAATTTGAACTCGAATCTCCCGCCGCATTTCAGAATCGCGTGCGCCGGGCGCAGTTCATTGTTTTGTGATTCTTTGCTAGGCCACAGGCCACCGGGCTGGAGTCCCACGTGGACTTGGTCAACATAAAAGAGTTCCATGCTTTCCAAGCCTTCGAAGGGGCGTTTCTCTTTTTTGGCGGAATCTTGGCTTAAGAGTTTTTGTGCCAGAAGAATAGTCAGGTGTCTACCATCGATGACCGAATCTCCCATTTGCATTGAGATGGGTTTGTCCGTCCATATCTTACGATTTTCGATTCGAATCTCGCTGGTTTCGATTTTGAGTCCGTCACCGGAACTAGGTGTTTCCGGCGGCGCGTAGATGAGAGTTTTCCCGAGCAGCAGACCTGTTTCCAATGGTGGGTGTGGCGCATTCCATTCCGGTCGGGATTGAAACTGGATCTCGGCTCCTTCTGGATTTTCAATAAACACCGCTCGTCGAGATTTTCCGTTGCCATCGCTACCCTGTGGTATCAAGATTGTGAGAGGCTTGATTTTCCAGCGGCGTTCGGAGATTTCGATCCGATCTTTATACAGCAGGATGCCAGATTCCGTCTCGAGCGATTGGGGACCGTTTCGTTGCCACGAATCTTCCTTGAAGAATGGTTCCCACCAAGTAGAGGTTACTTTGAGGGGAGGGGTCTCCCACCGCTTTGCAAGATTCTTAGGTGCAGAATCGATCCACCTCGAAAACGTGAGGCTATATATGGCGAATAAAATTGCCAGAGGAACGAATGCTCTAAGATACTCTCTGCGGAAAGTCATGACATTCGATTGGGAACAAAGTCGTCCCACCGCCCCTTTGCTTTGAGCAATCGTTCGATTAATTCTCGAACGGCTCCACGTCCGCCTGGAGCTGTCATAACCCAATTGGCTGCTTGCCGAACTTCGTTTGCCCCATCTGCCGGTGTCGCAGCTAATCCTACGGCATACATCACGGGGAGATCTGGCAAATCGTCACCTATATAACAGACTTCCGAAAGATCGAGCCCCGACTGTTCGATCATTTCTTTTGCGGCAGGTAACTTTTCCGAGAAGCCCTGTCGGACCAATGTGATTCCCAGCTCAGCAGCGCGAATTTTGACGATCTGTGAGTTACGAGCGGTCAATAGACCGAATTGAAATCCTGCTTTGCACCAGATACGAATTGCTTGTCCATCTCGAACATTAAAGGACTTGCTTTCGATGCCGGCATTGTCGATGGTTATCGATCCATCGGTAAGCACACCGTCAACATCGGAGAGAATCAATTTTATTGGTTTGGCGACATCGAGATCTTTATTTGCCATGATAATCACTTAGCTGTGGTTCTCGTTGTTAGGTTCAGATTCCCCGAATAATCGAAGCGTGATCGGGGCGTCTGGCCATTCGTCTCGGTTGTTGGGGGAGACGTTCTCAGAAGTATCGTGGCGCAACCCTAGGACATCTGTAACGTCAATCAAACCGAGTGGATGATCATCCTCATCCACAACAGGTAGTTCGCTGATCTTGCGGTGAGCCATAATAGCTGTGGCGTCGGAGAGGTTTGCTCGTGAATGAATTGCAGTAAAGGCCGTGGTCATCAGCCCACGAATTGGCAAATCTAGATCTCCATCGCGTCTTTGTTCCATAAGCCGGGCAAGGTCGCTGTCAGTGAAGATACCTTCGAGTCGACCAGCTTCGTCGATCAACATAACGGCCCCGGTACGACGCCCCGTTTTGGCCACTTGCACAAAGATATCCCGTACCGAGCTATGACTGTGAGCGACTCGGCAATCACTCAATGGTCGCATAACGTCATCCACATTGGCCAAGGACCTACCAAGTGAACCACCGGGATGAAACTCGGCGAAAGACTCTTTTGAAAAGCCCTTGGATTCACTGACAACTAATGCCAATGCGTCCCCAAGTGCGAGCATTGCAGTCGTACTTGTTGAAGGGGCAAGATTATGTAAACAGGCCTCCCGAAAAGACGGCAAGAGAAGCGTTAAGTCTGCTGCGCGAGCTAACGGCGAATTGCATTTGCTGGTCATCGCGATGATGCCCGCAGATCGTCTTGAAAAATGGGGGAGCAGGCGCACGATCTCTTCGGTTGTTCCGCTATTGGAGAGAACAAGGATCATGTCGTTGGGGCCGATACTTCCCAAGTCTCCGTGTACCGCTTCAGCCGGATGCAAAAAATGGGAACGAGTCCCTGTTGAAGCGAATGTGGCCGACAATTTCCGGCCGATCAGTCCAGCTTTCCCAATCCCGGTGACAATGAGACAGCCTTTGAGTGAACGGATTTTATCCACTGCCAATAAGAAGTCTTCGTCAAGCGTATCAGACAGGTGTTGTAAAGCAGTGATCGAGTGACGGAGAATCTCCATTCCTCTTTCCAAGCGTTTTTGTCGTACCGAGGGGCTAGAATCCCCTCTCCGAATCGGTAAACCCATATCGCCTTCCTTGGCAACGGAGTATTCGTTCTGTAATTGTCTGAATGTGAACCACACAATCTAGCAGATTTGGGGGTAGTACGACAACATCGAACATGCGAGTGCTAGCACTAGATCAACGGATTTCGAGATGGGACAATTCGAGATTAGAAATGGGACAAGTTGCGAAAAGCAATTAGTCCAAGAAGTCTAACATGCCTTAAGGACCGGGTTGTTCTCGGGAGAACTAGACTCTTCAGCGTTCTGCAGCGCAGGGAACTTGACGCTGAATGAGGTCCCTTTGCCAACGGTGCTTTCGACTCGAATCCGGCCTTTGTGGTTTTCGACGATTTCTTTGCAAGCGCTAAGCCCCAGCCCAGTTCCACCTTTACCGGAAGCATCAGGACCGTTTTTCGTCGTAAAGAAAGGCTTGAAGATTCGAGGCAACACATCTTTGTCGATACCGCAACCAGAGTCTCGGATGGATAGCACAACAGAGTTAGAGGCTGCTTCGTGGGCAATCTTGATTTTGATCATTCCGTTTTCTCCGATAGCCTGCCTAGCGTTGGTGAGGAGGTTCAAGAGCAAACGTTGAATTTGATCTGGAGATGCCATGATTTTCGGCGCTGTCTTCCAGTTCTTTTCTACCAGGATGCGATACTTTTGGAGCTCTCGCTCCATGAGTACTAAAGCATCTTCGACAAGCGCGACCAGATCTGTTGGTTCCTTGTCACTTGGGCGACTGCGAGCCAGCCCCAGGACCATGCTGGTGATTTTTGCTCCTCGATTGGCTGCATCTAAAATACGTGAAAACGCCTTTTCTCGTGCAGCATCGTCTTTGTTGTTGAGCCCCATGCGAGCGTAATTGATAACCGTCATAAGTAGGTTATTGAACTCGTGCGTTGTCGTGCTCGTCAGTTCGCCGACAGAGGCTAGGCGTTCGAGGTGTAACAATCGATTTTGCAATTCTTCGATCCAAACATCGCGAGCATCTCCGTTTTGAGTTTGGTTCGATGCGTCTATGTTCGATTGCGTCATGATTCCACGAGTTGTTTCGAAAAGTGTGTTAAGCAGGATTGGCTTGGACTGAAAACGCGGCGATGGTGGTGGGTTTCTTCAGCCGAAATGCTGGTCGCATTCCGAATCACGGCCCTGCGTTCCGGGGGACAGTGATCTAGAGTTTTGGAGAGCCAAAAAGTAGACTCCCTCGTCGACCCGGAAATGTTGGAGCGACGACACGTCGTTCATAGTGGAATATCAGCTTCGGAATCAATAGACGTCGAGGCGATCTCGACTTGACTGGAATAGAAACACAATGCTCCCCACATTGGATAGACTCGGAAGATTACTGGAAATCGTCGAAGCGGAGGGAATTCAGGTCCGACGCGATTGGCTAAGAGGTGTTCGAGGGGGCTTGGTCCGGATCGGCCGTCAGCCGGTGCTGTTTCTCGATGAGTCCCTTACAATCCCGGAACAATATTCTCAGGTTAGCGACGCATTATCGCAGCTCGATTGGACTGAAACGGAATATTGTGCGGAGATGGTACAACTCTTGAAAAACGATGGAATCTGAGAGTTTTCGACCGGCGTTTCCGGTAGATCAAGTTTGCATTGCTAGCTTTAGATTTCCAGAATCTAGGCTGCTTGGGCTAGGCAATAAAGGACAAAAACGTTATCTAAATGCATCAAATGGGCGTTTCGGGGGAATATTCCGTAAGAAATTGCTCTGAATACGGCGATGAACGGAGCGACCGTTCTGTCGTGTAGTGGGCGATTTGTCGGTGGTGGCTAGTTGGTCGCGAACCGGCGATGGTTGATCCCGCTTTGTCCCTGTAAAGTCTCCAAAGCTAAGGTTTGAGGAATCATTGAAATGCCAGTGAGTGAAGAAATCTTTTCCAAAGTCCAGGAAGCGTTGACGGATGCGTTGGGAGTTGATGACTCAGACGTTACCGAAGATGCCACCATGGTGGGAGACTTGGGTGCCGAGTCCATCGACTTCTTGGATATAGTATTCAAGCTCGAAAAGGCCTTCGGAATCAAAATTGCCACGGAAGATCTCTTCCCGAAGGATATTTTGACCGACGGAAATTATGTCAAGGATGGAAAAGTGACAGAAACCGGCTTGTCCGAACTCAAGAAGCGAATGCCTTGGGCGAATTTAAGCAAGTTCGAGCAGAACCCAAGAGTTCAGGACTTCGGCGACTTGTTGACCGTCAGCGACCTTTGCCGCTACGTTGAATCCAAGCTTTCAGCCTAATTAGAAACAGGCTGTAGGACTGAATCAATGCGTTGGTTTTGGATCGATCGATTTACGGAGTTTGTCCGCGATTCGCGGGCAACGGCCATCAAGAATATTTGTTTTGGTGAAGAGCCGATCGATGATTATTTGCCTGGGCATCCCCACTACCCTCATTCTTTAATGATTGAGGGGATGGCACAAACCGGCGGGTTGCTCGTGTCCGAGCCCAATGGGTTTCGAACAAAAACGGTTTTGGCCAAGGTCTCGAAAGCTGTTTTTCATCGGTTGGCTGAGCCTGGGGATCAGATGGTTTTAAAGGCTGTTGTCCAGGACAAGCAACCGACGGGTGCGGTGATTTCTGGAACAATCACAATTGGCGACCAAACGGTTGCGGAACTCGAACTCTGGTTTGCGTTCTTGGACGACCGTTTTGGTGAGACGGCTCTATTTCCGCCGGAAGATTTACTGCGAACTCTTCGCATATTGAAATTGTTCGACGTTGCTGTCGACCAGAACGGCAATAGAATAGAGCCTCCTCCACATATGATTGAGGCTGAAAAACAAGCAGCGCGGACATTCGCTAGCCGAGCCTAGCAGGATCTAAATCCGGGTCTGGTTTGTTTTTTGTTTCGGTCCGTTATTCGATAGACAGGAATGGTTGTGATGCGTCGACGAGTTGTCGTTACTGGTATTGGGGTGATCAATCCTCTTGGTCACGACGTTGAGACCGTTTGGAGTGCGCTCAAAGAAAGCAAGAGTGGTGTCGGTTCGATTTCGATTTTTGACGCCACCGGATATCCAACAACCATTGCCGCTGAAGTGAAAAACTGGGACGTTAGCCGATGCGGCGAGAATCCCGAAGAGTGGAAGCATCGCGGTCGTCACACTCGATTTGCCATCGGAGCGGCTCACCAAGCCATAAAGCAATCTGGAATTTTAGATTCCGGCTTGGATCCCCGTCGATTCGGAGTTTACATGGGAGCCGGTGAAGGCAACCAAGACTTCGTGAACTTTACGACCATGATGGCAGCAGCGGTTCGCGACGGAGACTTTGATTTAGCCTCGTTCTTACGCAAGGGACGCGAAGTCCTCGATGTGAATGCAGAACTTGAGCAAGAGCCCAATATGCCATCGGCGCATTTGGCGGCTTTGTTCAATGCTCAAGGTCCGAACTCGAATTGCTTAACCGCATGCGCTGCAAGCAGCCAAGCTGTCGGTGAGGCTACGGAATTGATTCGTGCTGGAGATGCGGATGCCATGATCGCTGGTGGCGCTCATAGCATGATCCACCCATTTGGCTTGACCGGCTTCAGTTTGCTAACAACTTTGTCCCAAAGAAACGATGATCCCACCAGAGCCTCACGACCATTCGATAAAGATCGGGATGGATTCGTGCTGGGTGAAGGTGCGGGGATTGTCATTCTCGAAGAATACGAACACGCTCGCAAACGAGGCGCAGCGATCTTGGCCGAGGTGCTCGGTTACGGAAGCACCGCCGATGCATATAGAATCACAGACATCCATCCAGAGGGTCGCGGGGCTATCGGTTGTATGCGACACGCTATTGCAGACGCCAAGCTCAACATTGAGGAAATTGGTTACGTCAACGCGCACGGGACCTCTACGTCAGTAAATGATCGAACGGAAACGCTTGCGTGCAAAGGTGTATTTGGGGACCTCGCGAAATCGATTCCGGTTTCTAGCACCAAGAGCATGATGGGGCACTTGATTGCAGCGGCAGGCGTAACCGAAATGATCGTGTGTATGTTGGCCATTCGCGATGGCGTTCTTCCTCCAACGATTAATCAAGAAACGCCCGACCCGGACTGCGATCTCGATTACATCCCTAATGTAGCGCGTCCGTCCAAAATAAAGGTCGCACTCAACAACAGTTTCGGGTTCGGAGGCCAGAACGTAACGTTGGCTGTTGGCCAACTTCGTAACTAAAGGTTTTCCACTACATGCATACGATCAGTGACGCAACGCTCTTAGCCTACATCGAAGAGTCTTTGCCGTTAGAACAAATGACCAACCTCGAAGTGTTGCTTCGCCAAAACGGAGAGTTGCAATCTAGACTCAGAGAGCTGATCGCCAAACGAGAGAGCGGTGTTCACTCCATCGGCGATATTTGGCGTCGCCATCGAATTAGCTGCCCCACGCGAGAAGAACTGGGTAGTTATTTGCTCGGAGCGATGACCGACGAGAAGAGAGACTACATCAAGTTTCATATTGAGGAAATTGGCTGTCGATTTTGCCAATCCAATTTGTCCGATCTCTCGGAAAGCCAACATAAAGAAGCGGTATCAGCTCGGCGCAAAAAATATTTTCAAAGCAGTGTCGGTCGACTCAAGACCGAGGGGTAAGACAAGATGCGGGTTGGAGTTATCATAAAGATCATCGCCGAGAAGAAGTTCGGCTTTATTCGAACCGACCATTTTCGGGACGATGTGTTTTTTCATCAATCTGCGCTGAAAGGGCTCCAATTTCGCTATTTGGAAGAAGGCACGCCTGTTGAGTTCGAGATCAATGAAATTTTGAGGATGGATGAGCAAAAACTCGAAGCGACTGTCGTTCAGCCCACAACTCGCCCTCTTTCCAAATCGCTTGATGAAAATCCACCGCGAGAAATACTAGCGGCGCACCATCCTCGCGCACGTCAGCGAAAACCGACGTGGAGAGAAAAAGAAAATCAAACGCCAGAACAAAGCTCGGAGAATCCTGAATGATACGCGTGGGTTTAGTCGGTGTTGGGTTCATGGGCTGGATTCATCATCTGGCTTACCAACGCAGCAACAAAGCAAGCATGGTGGCATTTTGCTCCCGAGATGCAGCCAAACGATCTGGCGACTGGAGTTCGATTAAAGGCAATTTTGGCCCACCCGGCGAACAAATCTCGCTCGATGGCATTTCTGTCTTCGAAACCTATGAAGAGATGCTAAGGTCGGGCAACATCGATGTCGTCGATATCTGTCTGCCTCCTCATCTTCATACAGAATCGGCCATTCAGGCGATCGAGCACGGCAAAGATGTATTTATTGAAAAGCCAATGGCCCTCACAGGGGATGACTGTCGCAAAGTACTCGACGCCGCAAAAGCGAACAAAAGGCTTGTGATGGTCGCTCATGTGTTACCCTACATGGGTGCCTTCGCATATGCCACTAAGCTCGTCCAGCAAGGCGTTTATGGCAAACCAATCGGCGGTTATTTTAAGCGAGTGATCTCGAACCCAACCTGGATCTCCGACTTCTTTGAGCCCGACCGAGTTGGTGGGCCGTTGGTCGATCTTCATGTCCATGATTTGCATTGGATTCAACTGCTTTTTGGATCACCGTCGAGCGTAGACGTTGTAGGCCGCATGAGAGGCCAAGTGGCAGAGTATGTTCATGTCCTACATCGGTTTGCTGATCCGGGCGTTTGCGTTTCGAGCAGCTCTGGCGTTATCGATGCGCCTGGACGCCCCTTTACTCATGGGTTTGAGCTGCACCTCGAACACGCGCTCCTGCAACACGAGTTTGCGGCATACTCCAACGGTTCAGAAGCGATGAGTCTGCGTATTGCAACCAAATCCGGCGAAGTGCTGACCCCAGAGTTACCCGTTGCCGATGAAGTCGATGCTTTCCGAGAAGAGATTGACGACATGGCGGACAGCGTCCAATCGCGGCAAATTGCACCTCGCTTGGATGGTGCATTAGCGTGCCAAGCCGTTGAGTTAGCCCTCACTATTCAATCGAAGCTGGTGTCATGATGGACCAAACGAAGCGAACGCGATGGGCATACAGTGTCGCGATATTCGGCTTCGTGTTTGCGTTAATGCTGCCCAGAGGCGATTGCCCAGCTCAATCCCTTTCGGATCAAGGCTTTCAGCAGATTCGATCGGAACACATGACTTTGGTCACCGATCTAGAAATCAACGATGAGCTTCGTAGTTGGCCGGTTTATCTCGACCAGGCCCTTGAACAATGGAAGCAGATTTTCAAGCCTGACCCTTCTAAACTGCTGCGGCTACACGCTACGGTCTATCTGGTTGGAGACCGCACGAAATGGGAAAAAGCAGGACTATTGCGTGAGGTTCCGTTTCTTGAAGATGGCTATCAGCTCGGCAACAAACTTTTTGTCGTCGAGCAGCCATCGGAGTTCTATCGCAGGATGCTGTTTCTCCACGAGGCGACTCACTGGATCATGTACGAGTGGCTAGGTGGTGCAGGCTCCCCGTGGCTTATGGAGGGCATGGCTGATTACCTAAGCACACACCAGGTCCAAAACAATCGAGTTTCTTTAGGATACTTTCCTGCATCCGCAGAAGAGGTGCCATCTTGGGGGCGAATACTCCAAGTGCAAAAATCCATGGAACATAAAAATGCGCCTAAGTTATCAGAGGTGCTCGCTTTTTCCGATATGAGACAAAGGCGGATGGATCGATATTGCTGGAGTTGGGCAGCCGTCTATTTTTTTGATCACCATCCCGAGCATGGCGAAGATTTTCGTTCCCTTTATCGAGGTGAGTTAGATTACTCTTTAGCAGCATCCGAACAGTTGAAAGATTTGCTCGCAGAGGATTGGACGAAAATCTCCATCCAATGGCGATGCTATTTAGATGATTTAGATTTCGGGTATTCACCGCGACTTATGTTGCAATGGGGGGATACGGCATTACAGCCTATGAAGATCGGTGAAGTACGAAAGGTATCAATTCAGGCAGATCGCGGCTGGCAGTCGACTGGCATTGTATTGGAGGCTGGCGAAGGGATTAGGGTAAACGCAACCGGCTCAGTTGAGGTCAAGCAATTCGCTGACGGCCAGTACTGGCGAACGACACCTAAGGGTATCTCAGTTGAGTATAACCGAGGTCACAAATTAGGAGCCTTGATAGGTGTGTTAGCACCTCTCGACGCGGAGCAGCCAAGCGAGATTTGGGATCGAGTTTTGGTGGGTTCCCAATCCACATTTCATGCGACGGAGAGAAGCTGTTTGTTGTTGCGAGTGAACGATTCCGCCGCTGGCGTCAACGACAACTCGGGAGCATTCTCAATAGAAATATCAACGGATCGTTAAAACAGACGCCACGCCATAACAACCTCCGTTTATTGTCACAGCGTTTTCGTTATTCGTAGGGACGATACTCGAGTTATCTTAGTCCTGAAACCGACCACACATGGCGTCGATCCCCATGGATCTACGTCGTCCCCTTATTTTATGTGAAAAATGAGCGTATTCAGAGTGATTTTGCGTAATGGCGGCGAAATTGCCGTTGGGATTATCCGGGCTTGCAATTAGACTTTTGCGGCATTGGGCAAACACGACTTAGACCGCTCCAAGTATTTTCTAGACAAGAATTTTGCATAAGGCACGACGACAACGTCGCATCGGATATGGCTAGCAAGGACTTTGATATTGAACAACTCGCGGACTATCTCCACTTGACCATTGGACAGGTTACCAAGATGGCGACACGGGGAAAGATTCCCTCTCGGCGAGTTAATGGTGAACTTAAATTTTCGGAAGCCGAAATCCACCATTGGTTAGAGGAGCAAATCGGCGTTAGCGACGCTGATGAGCTACAACGCATGGAACGGGTCCTGCAAAAGAACGTCGACGTCGATTCTGATGATCGCGCTATGTTGGTCGATTTCATGTCACCTTACGCTGTCTCCATACCTCTCAATGTGCGAACTCGAAACTCAGTAATTCGCGAGATGTGTGCACTGGCAGCGAACACGGGGTTGTTGTGGGATGCAGCAGCTATGAGCGAAGCGGTACTGGCTCGGGAAGATTTGCACCCGACAGCCTTGGAAAACGGAGTCGCGTTGTTGCACCCTCGCCGTCCTCAGTCTTCAATTTTGTCGGAACCGCTTGTTGCACTGGGGATTTCACCTCAGCCAATCGCCTTCGGAAATACTTCGGGGCATTTGACCGATGTTTTCTTTTTAATCTGCTCTACTGATGACCGTGTCCATTTACGGATCTTAGCTCGATTGGCTAGGCTCGTGACCGATGAAGTCTTCTTGACTATGTTACGCTCTTCAACGTCGAGTCAGGATGCTCTAGATTTGATTCGGACGACGGAGATGGAATTAACTCACTCGACAAGATAGATGGATGAGAGGATGCCTGCTATCGAACGACGCATTGGGTGGGTTGGTCCGCAAAACAAGTATTGGGCTTGGATATTAGATCGCCTACCCAAGGTTGAGCGACTGACGGCTTGCAGCGATTGGCAAATCGATTCTCCTTATGATTTGCTAATAGTGGCCTTGGAGAGCCGCATTTCACCAGAGTGGGATGAAATCACAGAGGCACTGCAATCGAAGGGAAGTATCGAGGCCGTCTCGACTGGGCCACAAAAGAAGAGCCGCAAAAAGAGTGGCTCCAGTCCAACATTTCTGGACTCTAGCATTTCTTTACTATTAGGGGAGTCTTGGATTGGTCATCGACGAACCTTCCCCATACCTGAATCATTCAATACTTGTTACTGGTACGAACTTTACGATCGTTTGATGCCGAGTTTAGATTTGGGAATCTGTTCTACGGATTTCCATTCGCCCGAAAAAGGTCAAAGGATTGCTCGATGGCATTCTATTGCGGAGCATTTGGCTCAAATTGACGTGTCGAAGAAAAGAGTGCTTGTCGTAGCCGACTCCGGAACAACTCACTCGATGTGGCAGGACAATTTGGGGCAACGATATGCATCTGTTCTAGGGGTCGATTCTGAACAGTTGGATAGCTTTAGGTTTCATCCCGATATGGTTCTCATCGATTACGAACCTGGCCCATCAACAACAGAGCAGCACGCAAGCGAGTCACATTGTCAGCGTGTGCTCGCGACCCTAGGCCTAGTTCGCCATCGATTTCCCGAGGCGATGACTGTGGTCGCTAGCGGATTTCCTCGGTGGGTTGATTGGGAACAATGGTCTGATGCTGGCGCCGATGTTTTGCTCCCTAAACCTGGTTGTTTGCTGGGACTATCATGGGGCATCAAGCGATGGGAACAAATGCAATCAGCTGAATAGCGCCGGAATAACTGCTCCATCACGTACTAATGTGATGGGGCGGCCCGTCTCTGTTTGGAATTCTTGTTTTGGGTCGATCCCTAGGTTGTGGTAGAACGAAGCAGCAACATCGTCCGGTTTATAGCCGTCGTTTAATGGTCCCGCTCCGGTCGAGTCACTTTCCCCCAAAACTCGGCCGCCACCGATTTTGCCACCAGCCATAAGCATAAACATACATCGTGGATAATGATCTCGGCCGCCGAGTGTTGCTCGCGTGTTGATCTTTGGGGTACGGCCAAATTCACCAGTAACCATCACGGCTGTAGAAGATAACAGACCCTTTTGTTCTAGACCGATAAGTAATGAAGAAAGACCTCCATCTAGCTTTGGTAGTTGTTTGGTTGCGAGAGCATTAAAGATATCTGTGTGGTTATCCCAACCGCCCAAGGAAAGGGAAACAAAACGAACTCCCGACTCGATCAGTCTTATGGCCAGTAAACAGCTTTGTTCAAATGGATCTGATCCGAATTGCTCAGCAAACTTTGGAGACTCTTTAGAAATGTCAAAAGCCTGTCTAGCTCGCTCACTGGTAATCATAGAAAACGCCTTCTCCGAAAACCGGTCGAGTCCGGCTAGAAGCTGATCTTTCCCGTTTAGCGAGTCGAATGTTTTATCCAACTGATTCAACAGATTCTGACGACGGTCAATTTGATCAACGGTAATGCCTGCTCCTAACGAGATGCCTCTCACATTGAAGGGACGGTTGGGTTGTGGCTGGGCTGCGGTGTTCATGGGAGCGTATTGAATCCCAAGAAACCCTGCTCTTTGACCACCATTAGGAATCGCGACAAACGGCGGGATATCATGATCTACCGGCCTTTCTTTCGACACGACAGCGCCGTATCCGGGGTATTCCAGCGAAGCGATGGGGCGACTCCCGGTATTAACATATTCGCTTCCTAGCCTGTGGGCGGCCAGCGTATGCGACACACCTCGAATGAGTGTGTATTTGTCAAAACAGGCGGCCAATTTCGGGAGCTTATCCGAGATGCGAACCCCTGCTACATTGGTGGCAACGGTCCCGAATTCACCTCGAATCTCTTGAGCAGCATCCGGTTTTGGATCAAAAGTATCGATATGGGATGGACCACCATTTAGATCGATAAAGATACCTGACGTTGCTCCGCCATCATTAATCACGCCGGCATTGGCCATATTCAAATAACTGGCCAGACTCAATCCACCGGTTGCCAAACCTCCGATTCGAATAAAGTCTCGCCGACTTGTTCCATCGCAGTTCTTATAGTTGCTCATAGCCGCTCCTGTCGTTTTGTTACGTTAGCTCGAGAGTGGATTAGTGATTAAGAATAAACTCTTTAGAATTGATAAGTGCCCAGAGAACATCACTAAGTCCACTAAGCGGATTAGGAGCCTCTGCAATCGCCTTGAGTGACAATTGAATTTCTTCATTAGAGGGGGAACGCGACAATGTCCTGAAAAAAGCCTCGTCTACGAGTTGACGAAGAATCTTTTCCTCGTTCCCCTTCGAGCGTTTTCGATTCGCAGTCAGATTGTTCGCGGCACCAGCCTTTGCTGTATCACTTTCCTGAGTCGCATCACCAAGTTTTTCGACTCTCTTGTTTTGTTCATCCAGCTTTTTCTCGGCTCTTGCTAGCCGTGTTTTTATGTTTTGAATTCGGTCAGGTGGAGTATCTTTGCCGGCGAGTCGTTCCAATTGCGTTCTAAGACTTCGCACCTCACGATCCAGCTTTTCGGTTGCGTCGTCCGTTGCTGATGACTGCCCCATCATTCCTGGAGCCGGTTCCGCTTTGATATTGTTCGGATTTCGACTTCCACGAAGCATATCAATCGGCCAATTATTCTCCTTTGCTACTTGAGCAAGCCAGCTCTTGTTCGGGTCGACCATAGCTTGCAATATGTCGTTATCGTTACGGATAAAAACGGTTTGCAGCAAGCTTGGGTCGCTCGTTCGATCACAATCGCAATTGGTTTCTCGAGTGGACCGCCCGAAAACGGACAGAGCATAATTGCTACCGCGATTTCTTGATTGGGCACTCGAACCTGGCATCGTGATCGCTCGATCCTCTTCCAGATTACAGATAGCCGAGGCCCGCTCGTCACTGGAGAGGGCAATCCGAAGGGCATCATAAGCCGTTTCGGCGGGCAACCTCCTCAACAGAGCATGCGAGAAGTTTCTACGATCTAGTTCGTTCGAAGAATTCGTTCGCCAGCTTCTTTGGTAAGTTGCTGAAGTGAGGATACTTCGGTGCACCCACTTAACATCATAATTGTTTTCGATGAATCCCCTCGCCAAATAGTCGAGTAGAGCCGCGTTGCTCGGGGCATTCGCCAAATTGAGATCGTCCGCCGGATTGACAATTCCCACTTGAAAGTAGTGTGCCCAAACGCGATTAACAAATGCCTTGGCAAAGTATGGATTGCCAGGATCTCGTAACCACTGCATCAAATTAGTGCGTGGGTCAGGTGTTTTGGACAAGTCAATACGATCGCCGCCGAGGAGCTTTGCGTAAACAGGCTTGGGGGGCGTTGCATCTTTACTCTTCTTGTTCTTGTTTTTTCCGTCATCACCCACGCGTTTGGGTTGATTGATCACTTCGGGGAATGGAATTGTTTTGTCGTATTCTCCGTTTTTGTATTTATCTCGAATCGCGCGAGCCAGCTGGTTTCCCTCAACTGATTTTGAAACTCCCAATTGCTCAATGATTCCATCAATCTCTTTCTTTCCTTCTGGTGAAAGTGTGCCTTGTCTTCCGACGACATTACCGAAAAGAGATTCGAACTGGTCGAAGTCTTTTTTGGACCATTGATCAAATGGGTGTTTGTGGCATTGTGCACATTGGATCCGAACACCGCAGAAAGCGTAAGCGAAGCTAATTGCTCGCTCTTCTGCCGTTTGTTGGTTGTTACGAGCCCAGAAGTAAGGCATTTGTGATCGAGACGCGAACAGCTTGCCTGTCTTGTCATTGGCGATGCTCGTCATATTCTCGCAGAATTCCATGTAAGTTTCATTCGGCTCTCGAGAAACCGCCGTGACGATTCCTTCAACAATTTGGTCATAAGGTACATTTCGCTCAACGCGATCGTAAACCCATTGGTACCAATACAGCGATGGAGAGATCGGTAGATAGGTTGCATTGCGAAGTTGGTCTTCGTTGTTCCCTGTAATATCACATAGAAACGTCGTCCAAATAGCCGCATAACCCGGCGATGCCAATAGTTTCTCTATAGCTCGCTCACGTTTATCCGGAGTTTGGTCCGTTAGAAAGTCTCGAACTTCTTTGGAGGTAGGAAGGGTGCCTGACACATCTAAGCAAACGCGTCGAAAGAACTCTTCATCCGACGCGATGTCAGCTGGTTGGATCCCAAGCTTATCAAGCTTGCTCAACACTAATCTATCTACTTCCGATTTAGAGGAAGCTATCATGGGACTCAACGTGCCAGATGGACCAAACGGCCTCATCACGGGAATGGGAACTACAGCAGCATCATAGGAGACTACTACATGGGTATCTCCCGTTTGGCCGGAGGTAACTCGACCAAATTCATCGATTTCGGCAATCGAGGTGTCATTACTAAAGAACCGACTTAGCGCTGTCACATCTTCTCGAGTTCCATCATTCCAAACCGCGACCACATTTAAATTCGCCGATTGGGCTTTTGTACCAAAGACTAATTCGGCGGGTTCCACTATTAGTTTTTCGAGCTTGAGGTTCGGCGCTTTGGTCTCTGATTTCGAGACTTTTTGGGCGCCATGTTCAATCCAACGCTTTAGGACTTGATACTCCCATCCATCTTTGTCGAAACGTTTCCCTCCTTCGTGTTGTTCATCGCTGGTAGGCTTAAAGAGAATTAGACTCTCGTCGGGAACGTCGACCTTTACTCGATCCTCGCCCGGCTCGAGCAGAGCTTTATGGTCGACATCAAAGTCGTACCCGAACAGAGAGAGCATAAAGCCCCCTTGTCCCTGGAACGAACCGTGGCACGCGCGTCCATTACAACCTAATCGACCAAGCAGAGGTGATATGTGTTTTTGAAAATCGGGAATCTCGTTGCTAAGGGCCTCGCCCTTATCGTTTGAAGAAAAGCGAACTTGGATAGATTTTTGAACCGGATCGTTTTCTGCGACGACAGTTCCGTGGCACCAGAGCCCAACGAGGCAGAAGATCGCAATGTACTTTATAGATTTCATAATGAATGACTCAGAACCAGATACGCTTTGAGATAAAGGGACCGTTTACAATTAGACTTTGCTAAGGCTCCTGGCTTCGGTCCTTAGTTTTGTCCCCTTTCAGGCGTTTGAGCATGTTCGCATGTTGTTTATCGACTTGCGATTGCCGATTACTGCTTAACTTGTTTACGGTATCAACAAGGCTCGCTTTGCGTTGGTCAATCAGCTCGATCTCGCGATTGGTGCGTTGAATTTGATTGTCGATTCGATTTTCAACAAGTTGTTTTAGATCGCTCTCATTAAAGCCTTTATCTTTGGCCATGCCTTTTGCCAGCAGCAAATCGATCTTGGATTGAATCTTCCAGCCAGCGACTTCGAGTTCGTAGAGTTTTTCGTCACGTTTCCGAGCCCCTTCAAGTCGCTTGATAACCTTGGCAACGTCTTTGATGGCCGAGTTGTATTTAGAAAGATTGGTTGTTTTGAGGATTTCTAATAGCATAGCGAGTTCTGGATGATGGCTTTTTATAAACGCTATCGCCAGCAGCTCATCCGATTGCGCATCTTTGACTTCATTTAATACTTCTACTTTTGCCCCCGATTCTTGCGATAGACTCATGCTTGCTGAGCACGCAGTCCAGGAAGCAGCTACAGCTAAGGTTAGTATCAAAAATCTCATGGCTTTACTCCGGCATCAGTTGTTTGGAAAGCGGTAACGGCAAGAAGCCAGTCTGGCAAATCGCGATCCGAATCGTCTGCAATCGAAATCGCGAAATCGCCATATTCATCAGCAGGATCCATTGATGAATCAACGAGTTCGGAAGCGTTGGGTAGGGATGGCTGATCATGTAACTCTGACCATATTTGAGCCAAAGATGACAAAGACAAATTTGACTTGGACTTGGAATTCCATTGCGGTGGGATAACCAAAACGGCCACAGCAACCGCAATCGATAGAGCCCAGGATGCATTCACCAAGTATCGGCTTACGCGACGAGTCTCCCATGCTGTCGCAGCACGTACGGTGTTCTTTGCCAGAGAGGTCTCCACGAAAGCAGCATGAACCTCCAGGGATTCATTGACGGCTTCTGCGACTAGCTCTGCCAAATGGGGTTCGTTCAGCAATCGATCTTCAAAAGCGGCACGATCAAGCATCGGATCATTCCAAGCGTAGAGCCTCGCTTGTTCCAAATCATCGGTAACAAGTTCAGTTTGCTTGTTCATTGTTTTGTTTCCTCAGTTTCTCGAGGGCTAGCCTCATTCGGGAAAGTGCCGTTCCGAGCGGAATGTTTAACGTGGCGGCAATCTCATTAAAGGAACGCTCGTCAACGATTCTCATTCGAAGGATGGTTTGCTGATCGGGAGGGAGTTGAGCTATTTGGTTGCGAACAAGCTCGATTCGTTCTCGTTCGATCAAAGTAGTTAGCGGTGTAGACTCATATCGGGAGGTTGGTTCTGCAACTAGATCTGAGTTGGGTTGCATCCGTTGCGATTCTCGAAGCCTCAGTGCTTCGCGGTACACAACTTTGTACAACCAACCTTTTATCGCTTCCGGGGTTACATCCCCACCGAATCTTGATAGCAGGACGAATCCATTCTGGGTGGCATCCTTGGCTAACGACCAATCTCGCAAAATCGCCCAGGCGTACCGTTCCAGAATCGCTTGATACTGGATTACACAGCTCTCAACGATTTCTGGGGGCAACGGTCGATCGCGAGTCAAAGCCTCGCTATTCATTTCGATCTCGGTATCGAGAAAGTGGATAACTGACAGTTAAGAGCAGGGGTCACAAAGCTCACATTTTGGTATTCGTCCCAGGCGATCACTACTTAGAGGTAGACTAATCTAGGATTATTCACACCTGCGGCAAAGATTTTCTGCAATTCTTCATCTGCTTGTGGATTTCAAAGCAATTGAGACGATTCCTTAAGTAAAGACAGATCGCCAGGGCAGGATTCAGCAGCGAACCCAGTCATTCGGAAACAGGTCGGAATCGATGATCGCCTCATCGACAAACCAACGGGCAGGGGCGATTGTGAGGCCTTTATTCGGCCCCGCTAACCAAGCTCCCCACCAGCTAAAGGTCGAGTTGGCGATAATGTGATGATGCCCTAAGCTCATCAGCTTAAGGTCTTCGATTCCTGAGCGAGGCGTACCATCTCCGATAAAGACCGCGGACTCCCCAAGGTTTAAGTTCTGTTTTGCCCAGTGTATATCATCGGAGAACACAAATACCCGGGAATTAGCAGGCAAGTAATCGAGCGCCCTTCGGTAGTAGTCTATCGTGCATTCTGCAAACGTCTTCTTAGCTTTAGGATTGGTGACATAGTCGCCTCGCCTAACGTGAAGGATTGCCGACTGCTTTGAAGAAATTGCCTCGACCAGGCTGCGATTGTAAGCCCCGTCCAATGCAGGTGGCTTCAATTCATTGCGAATTTGGTTCTCGCAGGAATCGAAATACTTGAAAGACTGAAAATAGCCATCCAAAGACACGGGCGCATCAATCTGTTCAAAGTCGAGCGAGTAATGGAAACTTTTTTCACGATAGTAGGTTCGTGGAATAAGAGAACCTGCCATTTTGGACACAGCCGCGAGGAATTTGCTCTTCGGCAAACCGCGAAGCTCGGCTTTGATCGGGAATTGATTCAGCTCAAAGTTGCGATGTCGTCCGCCGTGATAGAAGCTCAGATCCAAGACGAGATCTGCGCTGCATCGAATGGCTACAGATCGAGCCGCAGCATATTGAAACAACTGATTTCCGAGGCCACCCGAAACGCGGAGAGTTACAATTCGCTTCTTGTTCATCGATGAGCCATACGAGGTCCAGATTTCGACCGGACGGGTACCAGGACTTCGAATTCGAAACTAGTTGGGTACAGTTTAAGCAGCTACTGACTTTGAGTTTTCGGCGTGACTTACAGAAGACATTTGAACGACGATTTGGGTGTTCTCAGGCTGCTTTGCAAGTCGTTTAGCGAACGCCTTTTGCTGAAGCTTCTTAAATAAACGACGCAAGTCGATAAACAGTCCGTGTCGGAATAATCTTCCACGAGTGTTTTTTCGCTCAATCGTGGATGCGAACGTCGCGGGTTGTCCACGATGCAGCAGTTCCTTTTGGATGCAGATCGCAGGCGTGCATTGAAGAATTTTTAGCGAAGATGAGATCTTTGATAGCGGGTTAAACATGGCCTGATCGATTTGATCGGAGATGAGATTCGTGGCCTTGGATAATTTCTCTGCTCCCTCGAGCGAGATGATGTAACCTGCAGTACCTCCATGCCACGATCTAAGCTGGTGTAGTGATTCGCCGGTGGCCAAGCTAACGCCTGACTCAGCGAGGACGACGCTCCGAAGGGTCGTTTCCAGCTTAATAACGTCGAAAGAAACCTTCGCATTCTCAATCGATCGAAACGTATTAGCTATTTGCGGGGCGAGAATGGCGTCATCTTCGAAGATCGCAGCCATTTTAACTCGATCTCGGATCATTCTCTCCCAAATCGCTTTGTGACTGAGAAAAACCGCAACCTCGTAAACGTTTATCGGTTGAAACTCAAATCGTTTGTCAATAATCGTCTTCCACGTAGACTCAGGCAGCGAACGCCCGTCGATCGCAGATATCCTTTCGAAGGAAATACCGACCTTGTTCGCTTGGTCCTGAAAGAACTCTAGCCGATCTGGAGAGCGATCGAGATTGATGAGATAGGTTTTCATGCCTTATCCACGTTGCGAATGGGACCTGAGAGTTTCATAGAATAGATTTAGCATTTGAGGTGATACGGTGTTTCTTAACGCATCATCACAAGTATCGTAAGGAAAGGCTTCGCTAATGGCTTGATCTCGTTTGCAGAGAAGCGACTGTTTCTCAGAGAAAAGAGATTTAAGTCCGGATAACGTTTGCCGACCTTTTTTCTGAGCTAGTTCGCGTAGTTGAATGGTCGGGTATTCATCGGCCAGCAATCGATACTTTCGCTGAGCGTACCGACTGCTTTGATAGTTTTGCAGTTCGTAATTGGCAAAACCCATTTCGGGCTTCAAGTATTTTAGATGCCAATACAAATAGCCGGCAAAGCGGCGAGGAATACCACCTCGGTGGAATTTTTCGAATCGGCGATCTCTCGTGAAGTACGTTTCATCGGTTACGCGAAAGAAGCCAATATCTCCCCCTCCGGAAATGGGATCTCTGCGGCAAAGAGAAATTTCGTTAGGCGTTGGAAACAAATTCAAACCAGAAAAGCAAAGCATGTTTTGACGTCTGGTCGATTGGTCGCGAAGCTGATCGGTTACCCGTTGAAGCAAATCAGGTATGGCCAGATGGTCGTCGTCTAGTTTCGTTGCATGTGTGAACCGTGTTGCAGCAAGTGAAAAATTGTAATAGTTCACCAAACTACTAGGCGAGTCTGCCGGTGTCCGGGAGTGGTCATCACTACCAGGCGGGAAAACCCGATCGACATAATGGAATATCCGAAGCTTTTCCGGTCCAAACTCTGCTTGCAACCGCATTAGGATTTCGGCGGTGGAGTCAGTGCACTGGTTGTAAACCGCAACAATCTCATCGAAGTACTCGATGTGACTTCGAATGGTCAGTTCAAGAAAATCCTCACCATTTCTTATTCGCATGAACGCACTAATGCCAGGCTGACGATCTCCGATCCTCAGATCAGATCTCTTAAACCTATAGCCAGCGACTTCCATGTGTTGATTTTCGAGACAGCTGGTTGAGTACACAGTATGGGGTGCGGTGGAACAGAGTCTTGCGGCGGGTTGCCAGATTATCCATGTCTGTCAATTGACCCACCTTCGCATGTCTAACGCTAGCAGAAACATGCCAGTCGGATCAAGATCAATAATGATTTCCGTCGTTATGCTAGCAAACGAGTATTAGATTGTTATTGCGACGTAAGCGCCTGCTTTATCCGTTTCCGAAGTCATCAAGATATTCGTCGACGACTTGTTCCAATGACGATACGTTGGGCAATCCTAACCTCAGGGCTCGCCGTCCATCGATCGCCGTTGGCCAATTATCAACGATCCGTTGTATTCGTGGCTGAAAGTCATCGACAATTTCGCCGAGTTTGAGATTTCGTTTAGCGGCTACCTGACGAAGCACTGCGGCTGCTTGTATTGGGGTGACGGACATGGCGGGCAAACCGACAGCGCGATCGTCTCCCAAGTCTTCTTTCGGCAAATCATGCAATTCCATTAATGACTCGATCACTGTTCGATAGCCCGTCATGGGATGAGATTGGCTTCGTCGAATCGGGAGCATGCACGTTTGTCCATGAAGCGGTTCTCGGAACATACCGCTGGCCCAGCTGGACGCAGCAGCATTGGGCTTACCAGGACGGATGATCACGGTCGGTAGCCTGGCTGATCTACCATCGAAATGTCCTTTACGAGAGTGATCGTTGACCAAGAGTTCGCACATCACCTTGGTCATTCCGTAGGTTGTTTGCGGTGTCAATTTCATTCGATCGTGACATTCGCCTTGCATGGCTTCTCCGCCGAAGCAAGCAATACTACTGGCGAACACGACGCGCGAACTAGCCCCTGCTCTCCTAGCAGCCTCGAACAAATTGCGTCCACCATCGAGATTGACTCGCAGCGCATCATCGAATGACTCTTCGCATTCGCCACTTACCATGGACGCAAGATGAAAGAAAGACACCCCTCGTTTTGCGGGAAGAACGTCAAAAAGTTCATTTCGGTTTGAGATGTCCACTTTGACTTGGCTGACGCGATCCTCGACAATTGGTCCTGAAAAACGCTGATCGACTAGGAGAATTTGTTCTATGGGTTCGCGATCACCTTTTTGGTTTTCGAGGCTTCCTCGACTGAGGAGGGCGCGGCAGAGCTGCGCGCCCAAAAAACCTCCTCCACCCGTTATGACCACTTGCATCGAAACATTCTTTCGTCGTAAGGAAAACTGTATTGCTGTTTTAGAATTTGGCATGCTCGGGCAGCTTGGCTACTCATCATAACACCCACGACCACTTTGCGTCACTCGCATGTCTAATTGCACGGAGTTCCTTTCTGATGTCCAATGTAAAGATGACAAAGCAACAAAATTTAGCAGGACAAAAAATCGGTTACGTCGGTTTGGGCAACATGGGATTGCCAGGTGCACGACATTTGCTTGCAGCTGGTGCAGATCTTTTCGTATGGAATCGAACGAGAGAAAAGGGAGCGGAGCTTGTTGCTCAAGGAGCACGGTGGGCGAATTCGCTAAAGGAGCTGGCTGGATTGGTAAAAGACGGAATTGTCTGTCTTAACTTGACTCATACCCACGTGGTCCAGGAGATTGTCTTAGGCGAAACGGGGCTAGCAAAGCACTTGAATCCAGGTGCGTTAGTCATCGACTTTGGAACAACAAGCGTTGAGGCGACAAAAGAATTTGCTAAGCAACTCCATTGGCTTGATGCTCCCGTCTCGGGAGGACAAACGGGAGCGGAGCAGGCTAGCTTGACCATCATGGTGGGAGGCTCTGAATCCCACTTTGAGCGAGCCAAGGAGCTGTTGCATACCGTCGGCAAACGAGTTACACGAATGGGTGAGTCGGGTGCGGGCCAAGTTACCAAGCTGGCAAATCAATTGATTGTGGCTCAAACCATTGATGCCGTGGCACAAGCAATTCGGATGGCGGAGTTAGCGGGAGTCGACCCTAACTTAGTACGTGAGGCATTGCTAGGGGGATTTGCAGAGAGTCGAATTCTCCAATTACACGGTGAACGAATGATCAACCGATCCTTTCAGCCAGGCGGGCGGGCGGAGTTGCAGCTGAAGGATGTTCGATTGATTTGCGAATTGGCCCAGTCCATCGGTTTTGCCTCCCCCACTTTGGACAACTGTTTGCATCAGTGGGAGCAATTGGTGGATGCCAAAGGGCTAGGGCACATCGATCACTCAGGGCTTTTCGAGCTTTATCGGTGATAGCTAGACTTTTTGCAAAATCAAAACGGTATCACACGCATCCGCATTAAGCTTTTGAGTGTTATCGATGTCGTACCAGAAATCATGGACGGCAATTAGTTTCAATTTAACGCACTTGTCCAGCAATTCCTTTAACTGCTTAACAGTGTAGATCCGCAGCGTAATGTGATCGGACAATCGGAATTTTTCGTCCTGCTTTTTAACAAGCATTGAGATACGGAGTTTTTCCAATCGAGTCTTGAGGCTGGTTTCAACGACGGTCAATGCATAGTGAACAGAAACATCATCTGATTTAGCGCTCCATCGCTCAGTTCCCCAAAGGTCCGAGCCACGTGGCAATAGGTGTAGAGACAAAACGAAGATACCGCCTGTCTTTAGGTGATCCGCGACACAGTTCAAGTGAGCCAGTGCAGCCTCTTCAGATTCTAGGTGACGAAAGGTGTTGATCGCATTGACGGCGGCATCAAAGGGTTGGTCGAAAGAGAACTGGGTCATATCGCCGACGACCAAGTTAGCTTTGTTTTTATCCTTCTTAAGTTTCTTTTTGCAGTACTTCAACGCGGTTGGATTTAGATCCAGGCCTGTCATCGAATATCCACGACCTGCCATTTCACAGATCAAGCGACCCGAGCCGCAACCTGCTTCCAGGACCGACTTTACAGGAAAAGGCACATACTTTTCGAATGCATCGGTGAGAAAGTCAGCTTCTTGAGGGGTCTCTTTAAGAAAACCCATTTCGTACAGCTCGGGATAGTCATACCAAGATCGAACGGTTTCCGACTTGATAGCTTTGGAGGAGGTTGAAGCTGCAGGCTTCTTCTTAGCTGTTGTCGATTTTTTTGGCTCGACGGCTTTCGATTCTAATTCGACAGCCTTGGACTTTACTCCTTTTGCCTTGGTAGGCTTGGCTGTCTTCGATGACTTGACGGTGCCCTTTTTGGACGCTGTCGCTTTTGTAGCGGCTGGTTTTGTTGCCGCTGCCTTGCTGGTTGCTGGTGATTTAGCGGTAGACTTTTTTGACGGGGATGATGCGGAATTCGCGACAGATCGAGCCAAAGGAAACCTCAATGAATAAAAACTAAGCTGTGAGTGGTAGAGGGCTATTGGAAAACGATTCCACCAGTTGATGCCAATGTGAAGCATCGATTTTCTGGCGAGAGTGAACCAATTGAAGTCGCATTCTACGGATGACCCCTTTTTCCATAAAGCCGCCAAAGGCCAAAAGCGAGGGTTTTCTAGAGTTACCTGCCCCAGAGTTGTTTTCGGCAGAACCGTCTAACCCTGAATCGTTTAACCACGTACAGTCGGCCACATCGAGTGGGTGAACGATCACGCCTCGCTTAGCGTCGCTGGATAGAACCTGCCCGGGAGCTACCTCTTCAAGCACTGAAGGATGCTCGCTATTGTCGCTTGGTTCGAAGCTCAGTCGCAACTGCGGGTGAGATTCTAGAGTTGAAGTCTGAACACTAAGCCAAAGTTCAATAACGAGCAGGTCATTGACTGGTTGTTTTACGCAATAATAGACTTGAAATCCAAACGTTAGCGGACTTTGCTCGGGATATATAGCAACAAAGTCGTCTTGTCGGACGTAACTTTCGCCGAGCGGCAGGCTTGCAACAATGGGAGCTTTTTGCAGTGCAAGGGTTGGTTGAAGTGTGAATTGAGTGAAAACTCGGTTTGCATCTGCGACGATCAAGGTCGTGACTGGTTCACATTGGGATTGCACTCGCCAATGATCGCAGCAGAATGTCGCTCCGTTCTCGTTCTTTTGCCAACCGCGGACATTCTGAGTGTTACTGATGGCGGACACGATCCCCTCTTTCCATTCCTGTGATTCAATCACCTTAAACTACGCGACAAGAACCGGATACGATACCTTGTTGGCAGAAGCGAAACAAGAAACGCATTCCCATTCCCAACTCATTTCCGATGGAAAAAAGCGTGAGTGAACAGCTGATTTTTGATGCGAAAACTGTTGCCTTGGAGGCCGCCCAGAACGCTGGTAGGGTGTTGCGTGAGATGTTGTTTCATGCCTCGGTCAGGGAAAAGGGGCCCAAAGATCTAGTTACCGACGCCGACTTGGCCGCCCAATCGATTATCGAGGGTGCCATTAAAGCGAACTTCCCAGACCACTTGTTTATTGGCGAGGAGAGCATGGGAGATTGGAGAGAATCGAGTCGAGGGGACGAGTGGACTTGGCTAGTCGATCCTCTGGATGGCACAACGAATTATGTGCATCGCTTTCCCAGTTTTGCCGTTTCGATTGGGCTGATCAAAGAAAATGAGTTGATGCTTGGAGTCGTTTTCGACCCGATGGCGGACGAAATGTACTGCGCTGTTCGAGGTGGAGGGGCAACCATGAACGCGCTGCCGATCCAAACAAGCCAGTGTCAAAAACTGGATGAGGCCATGGTTGCGGCCAGTTTTCCGCCGCATGTCACTAAAGAATCTCCAGAGGTTCAGCAGTTTCTGGAGATTCTGGTTCAATCGCAAAGTGTACGTCGATTGGGATCGGCGGCCTTAAATCTTTGCTATGTTGCCAACGGTCGGCTCGACGGTTACTGGGCTAACAAGCTGAAGCCCTGGGATGTTGCGGCAGGAATTCTGATTGTCGAAGAAGCAGGAGGATGCCTGCGAGGGATTAGGCAACAGGATTATTCCGTCTGGGATGGGGAACTTATCGCAGCCTCTTCCGGCCCCCTCTCCCAAGAAATGTTAAAATGCTTGCAGGTTTAGGGGCTGTTCGGAACAAAAAAGCTCGACAAAATTAGAGACTGGACCTAGCCCGTGACTGATGGACAAGCGTACTATGTTTTCGAACAAGCGGGGACGGAACCTCGGGTTGAATTGAGTTTGCTTGCCATGTCGGTCAACGAAGAAAATCTTCCACTCAACTCTTCTCAGTGATGAACACGACAGGCAAGAACAGTTTCCTGGAAAGCGCGATGACTTTCCTATCTCAATCAGTCGTTCAAGCGATTCTGGGAATTCTGATTTTGCTGATCGTCTCAGTTGTGGCGTACTACAAGCTGTTAAAGTTGCGCGGATCGTCCTTCGACAACACCGAAACCCTCGAATTGATACGAAAGAATTTCGAGGAAATGCGTAGTGAAGGTGACATCAGCGAAGCGGAATACCGAAGAATTAGTGCGTCGCTAAAAGGAGGGATTAACTCCAGCATCCCTCAAAGCGATTCGAACACGAAAAACAACTCACCTCGCTTGTGACGTTCGCAATCTGTCGGACCAAATCAGCCGAACAGATTGATGCGAAAATATTACGCCTAGAGTTGTTCGGTGTGCTAGACTTAAACTGTTTTAACGACTGGTTGGCCTGGGAGGCTAACATTGCCTCGAACGTTTTTTGATGGTTCGAGACAGCATGTTTTTATCGGCTC
>Ga0315899_10000854_pt1 | contig 35995 bp, 15 predicted proteins | sample LakEriMetagenome_2_FD_203518 | JGI IMG/M metagenome (GOLD analysis project Ga0315899, IMG submission 203518) | Freshwater fungal communities from buoy surface, Lake Erie, Ohio, United States - Buoy 4 MA112 | ecosystem: Environmental > Aquatic > Freshwater > Lake | place: USA: Lake Erie, Ohio...
CTCAAAAACTACACCAGCCGAGAATGCAAAGCTTCTCGATGACTGCTCGGCTGTGAGACTTGCCTCACCCTCGGTTTGCTCAAGGTCCGATTCACTAATGTTTGAATTGGTCGTCGAGTCGAGCAGATTCTGGGCGAAACCAAAACCAAAACCGATTTTGACTTTGGTTTTCTCTTCATCTTTGCCTAACGAATTCGAACCTAACGAGGTAACGACTGTCAGTGTACCTGCAGCGGAAACGACATCGTCTTGGTCGATCGACTTAACGTCGATCCCGCTTAAATCCTCACCAGTTACATTCGCGATTTCCGCGTTGGTAATATTCGTTACATGGTTGATTGCAACGGAACCTGCTACTTCGATACCGGTACCAGCGACTGATGACCCATTGAGCCCCGCTGCAAATGCACCTAGATCTTTCTTATTGTTGGCGGTGATACCGATTTCATAGTCGCTCACCGCACTGTTGGCCAGAGTCGCTTCAACCGTGGATTGGTAATCGATAAATGAGGCGGCGCCGGCAAGCCCAACCCCGGAGTTCCTCCCTCCTTCCATTTGAAACGAAGCCGCTCCGGTAGCTAGGTCGGCTTGCGTATCATTGCTCGCCTGTATTTCAAGTCCTTGTGCGTTTCCTGTTAGGCCCGCGCCATTGACATACGCTAGTACCGAATCGTTGACTTTCGCTTCGCTATAATCTGCTGATACGCCAAAACCAAAATGACTCTCTTCTACTTTCGGTACCGCTTGGCCAGCCTCCTCAGACTTGCGCTTGGTAATCCCACCTGCGATTGCAACGGGTACTATTTTCCCGTGCGCGCCCGCGTCGATCACAATACCTCCGAGAGAGACAATACTAGGCCATTGCGATTCAGCAATTGCGGCTGTGTTCGTAGAACCACCTACAAATGCGTTCACATCCCGGTTTAGCACTACTACCGAACTACTAAATCCGATGTTGACTGCTTCACCGATAAATAATCCACCGGTCGATGGAGTCAAAATCGAATCATCGTCCGCTTTGATCTCGATTTCGCCGCTAGTCGCTTCGTTAGCCTTTATGATCGGCGCGTAAGTAGCACTGAGAATTGCGGCTTGGGTTGTTTGGGTCGCAACATCGATTGTCGCTACGGATGCTTCCAAGCCAAATCCTGTTGAGATCCCGCCGCTTTGTGCCAACGGGATAAATTCCATCGCTGTCGTCGCTTCCAACAGCAGACCGTCATTGCCGTAATTGATTCGCGTCGGCGCAGTGGCGGTAATGTTTTCGCTTTGACCTCCGATCTCGGCTCGTGTGTCATTGTTAAAGAAACTCGTATTGAATGAGCCCCCAAGAGTGTTCTTCGAGTCGGTCAAGCCTAGCAAAAAATTGTAGTTCGTCCCAAGTCCCCCCTTAGACTTCGCAGCGTAGGAAAGCCAACCGAGATTGAGTCCAAGTATCAATTGTCCTGCCATAGACACTTGATCCATGTTGGTTTCGGCTTTTAGCTCCAGCCCCTGTCCTTCTGCGGGAAGCACATTAGGACTTTGATTGATTTTGGCACCATCGCGAATAATTGCCAGATTGCTGTTATCAACCTGTTTATAGATCATGCTACCCGAAAGGGTAAAATCCAATCCGCTTTGCTCGTCATCTCCGGGCATCGCATCGACGTTGGTAGAGTCATTAAATAGCCATTTACTGACCCCAAAGGCGTTGGCAAATAATGCGTTCGAGATAAGGCGTTCTGCTAGTTGCGTTCCAGCTGCCCCCTTTGCTTTCCAATCTCCATCCAGCCCGCCATCATGGATATCAGCGATGGTAGTTTGCTTCCAAGCAAATGGGTAATCGATCGTCGATTCGATGGAAACGCCCGTTGCACCACTTACCTGTGCATTACTCTCAATGATTGCATTGCTAACATTGTCAACAAAGGACATGTTCAACGCCACACCTACTGCTTTATTATCACGTTCCGGCCGACCACTGCCGGTGGTCCTAGCGGTACCGGCTGCCGCAAAGGTATGCAAAACGTGCTCGATTTCGCTGCCGATCGTCACACTACTTTGCGACTCAATCACCGCTGTCTCGCCGATAGTGACTTCGACGGTATTGTTAGAAACAAGTAACGCAAGCGCAAGAGATACCGCAAAAGGATTCGTTTCATCCTGCACCTTTAAGTACTTTTTCAATTGCGGGTCGAAACTGCTTTTATCGGGTGCAAGCTCCTCTTCAATTTCCTTCTCAATACCGGATTTCCAAGCACCATGCTCGACCTCATTATTCCTTTCGAGCGTATTCAGATAAAATCCTAACATTGGAAATAACCCAGTGCTGCTCGACATGCTCGAAGCATCATTCGATTCGAGCGTCGCTCGGATTGTCACCCCTTGATCCGCTGGGATGTACTTAAAGCCGACCTGCGAACCGGCCATCAATCCAGTTTGCGACTCGGTCAACAGCAAGTACTGTTGCATATTGATTACATTGGGGGTTGATGCAATCGCGTCAGCTTGTGTCAGCGCCAAACTGAACGTTACCCCAGAGGCCGCCAGTTGGTTCGGAGATACCACAGCATAATAGACCTGGTTATTGACCATACCCATGCCACCATAGAGCCATGAGTCGTTGAAAGTCAGCGCATCTCCCGTCTGAATGGACTGATACCACATCATAATCTGCCAGGGGTCGGAAGCGGTACCGGTCCCCGTGACTTGAGCTCGCAGCACGGGGACATCGTTAACGGTCTTCGTTTCACTGATGATCTGGGCAACTTGATTAGGAGTCGCATTGTAAGGAATCGGTGCTGTAGTGAAGGACTCACCACCTGCCTCTAATTCGATTGCAAAAAATCCGTCCGTCGCGTCGGTCCACACCTGCTGAACGTTGCTTGCCAGAGTATCGACGAGAAGGTTCGACTGGACCCCATCGGATTGGAGATTAGAGCTGTCGGCGGTGAGCGACTGGTTGACTAACCCCGTGATCGACCACGGACTCGTCAGCGTCCCGAGTCCGGTAACGACAACTGAAACTCCGGTAAGTCCATTCAGAGCAGACTCTATGGTGGCTGGTGTTGCGTTGTACGCCAAGCTTACGGCAGTCGTTTGCTCGATACCCGTCGCATCTGTTATGGTTAAGGTAAAAGTGCCCGAGGTTGCAAAACTAAAAAGAGTAACAACATCGCTGGTAAGCGTTTGAATTGAAGTCACACCCCCAGTGAGTGTGGAATCATCTAAATCCGTAATCGTTACTATTGCTGGCAGAACGAGTGAAAGTAGGTTTTCAGAAGCGATACTCGACAGCAATCCGTATTCCACACCCGTTGAATCGGTCATGCTCTGGCCCAACTGATACTCTATGACAGGTGTGCTTGAGTCAGGGGTTACTCTTAAGTTCAGAACATACTGTGGAATATCGGCATCAAAATACTCATTGACGGCATTGAACGCATAATAAGTCGTCGGTGAATTGGGATCGAACGTCAGACCGCCGATCGGTTTGGCACTATTACCCAAGTAATAGACGGGCGTTCCGTCGGCAATACTCGGGTTGTGCGAGAAAACCAAACCTGTCCCGGGTTCAACCGTTCCAATGTCGAACTGATACAACATCGAAATTGCCCAAGGGCTCTGCTGTGTTCCACTACCTTGCTTAACAGTTGCAATGATCCCGTTGAGCGCGTTCAGAGCAGATTGGATATCAACAACACTGGCATTCCAAGACAGATCGGAAGTGGTAACAACTCCTTCCGGTCCATTGATCGTGATCGTAAACGTACCATCTTGCGCATCGTTCCAAAGCAGATAAGAGTTATCAGCCTGTAGCTCAAACGTGGAAACCGCGTCTTGGTCTGTGAAATCATCGGTAATCGACTGAAGGCCGGCTTGGTTCAAAACCGTCTTGAGCTGAGGAACTGCATTTTCAATTGCAGGGTTTGCTGCGACGGCTTGCTCAAGACTTGTTGCAAGCCGAATCACCCCAGGCGTGGCAGGATCAACAATTGCATAATAGGTTTGATTATCAATCAGATTGATTTGGTTCCCAAGGCCGTTGTTAAATACAATCGCTTGTCCATTAGTAAACGGGACGCTCTGCGTTGGGGTCTGTAGAGGCGGGGTAGGTAACGCAGTAGGGGCGTCTTCAGTTGGAGTTTGAATCGCGAAATTCAAGCTGATTTCGCTCGTCTCCAGATTCATCGATGCAATCTGATATGCGATTCCATCCGCAAGGAACTGGGAATTCGTATTGAGGTAAACGGTATTACCAGCCGCTCCCATCAAGCCGTTAACATCCACCAGTTGAATCGCCGTCGGAAAGAAATCGGGCTGCGGTGAAGGGATGAGGGCAACTTGGTATGCCCCTGCTTTAAGCGCGCCGATCAGATTTCCGTTCGCATCGTTGCATCCCAAGAATTGTCCCGCAACGGGTACAAAGTTCACTTGCATCCCGTCGGTGAATATCGGAGTCTCCGTGGTCCCAGGAGCAACGTTGTCGTAGGAAAACAGAATTGCATTGGCATAGGTACTGTCGATTACGACAATCGGCAGCTCAAGATCATTGACCAACAGAGTTGGATAACCGCTACCAAATGCGATAGCTAACCCATTCAGTGCATTTTCCGACGTAGTCGCAAGTTGCAACGAGTTTTTATTTGACGCATTGGTGATCGCGTAATAGATGCTCCCAGGTACCAAGCCAGGAATCGTGGAGCCATCAGGCGTATTAAAGTATAGCTTTGCGCCAGTCGTGTATTCGATAGGCTCATCGAACACCAACGAGTTGGTTAGGAAATCAACGACAAAGGCGGGATTGGAGATTTGTGCATCGTAGGTTTCCTGTATAGGTGTCGCGAGACCTGACGTCACGGTTCCATTGACATCCACCGTCACAGTTGCGTTCGTGTAGGAAAAGGCACCACCGATGGACATGAATCCGTCGCGATAGGCCGTAGCTTTGGTGCTCACCGCGTTTTCATCGACCGCTTCAGCCTCGATCGTGACGTTGCCATTCGAAGCCGCCACCTCGGAGCCTTCTTCTAAACTGATCGTCGAAAACGTTTTAACTTGGGTAGACCCCCATGCGAAACTGCTTGCTTTGGGATCGGTTTGCGTGATCCCAAAGTTTTTAATCGATGCGACTTCCAATTCGGTGACGTTGTCGACGCTGGTGGAAATCTCAATGTCTTCCTCCGCTTTCAAACTGGCCTTGGCATATACATCGATGGTTGCCTTGGCTTCATTGAAGAAATTGCCGAAAGCAAAACCGATTGAGCTTCCTCCTGTCGTATGCGAAATACTATTCCAAACCGCCTTTCCGAATGCATTGGCTTCGGCTTTGGCTTGAAGCGACAATTCGGCGGAACTCGATAAACTTGCACTTTCGCCAATCGTGATGGAGGCTTGAGGCTTCCAAACCTGCACCGACGCGGGAATAGCTAACAGATCCGGCATTTTCATGTACTCGAGAAACACCTTGGATACCGCATGTAACTGACTAGCCCAGAAATCCCCCACCATTTCATTGCCGCTCACTGTCTCGAGCGAGATCGCACCACCATCGAGGATAGTCGAATCCCCAATGGTGATGGAGGATGACTGATCTTCAAATTTGCGGATCAAATTCTCAAGCTGACCGACTACGGCGAAGTTAAATCCCTTGAGAACATTCTCCGCTTTGAGTGTGATCAACCCGTCCAATTCGTCCCCCGTGGAAGTATCCACTAAACCGTTGGCACGGATTTTAACATGGTTGCCAATCGTAATCCTCTTGGCCTCGATCTCAATGTTTCCTGCTTGGCCAGTTGGATTACTGGTGTCGATGACGATCCAATCGCCGATGGTAATGCTAGATGTATCACTTCCCCCGATGAGATAGGAATTCTTCGATGCATCGTAGTACTGGGTTAGATCTGCTGCGGAGTTGATCGAAATGTCAGAAGCGAGTAACTCACGTGACTCTAAGTTCTCGATAAACAACCGACGCAAACGTCGCTTGACCAATGAGTTTTTGCGACGGCGTTCGGAGTTCTTCGACTGGTTCTGGGATCTCATCGTCAAGGTTCTCGCTATTGTCAGTTGGGAGTATCGTAGGGTGATGCGTTTTTGTCTATGAGCTTAGATTCTCAACGACCGCTTACGGAATTGAAATATTTTAGTGGAGATGCAGCGCGATGTGTTGGGGTATAATCGTATCCAATTGTATCCGGCCTGGTTCGTCGACTTCCTTGGGTCACCTAGGCGCGGAAATCACGATCAGTTCGCGGAAAGGTAAATTCGCAGAAAGGTCGTAAACCGTTATGATTCGCCAAAATCACAAAACGACCGATACATCGAATGACACAGTGCCAAGCGACATATCCCCAAAGATCCCTAACTCAAACGTTATCCCGCGACACGCGTTAGCAAATCTTTCGAAGGACGCCATTGCCGGTGTGATACTTACAGCCATCTTGTTACCAGCAGGAATGGGATACGCCCAAGCAGCAGGATTGCCTGCCATTCATGGACTCTACGCGACAATCGCAGCGCTGATTGCATACGCGATGTTCGGACCAAGCCGCCTCTTGATCATAGGACCGGATTCATCGCTCGCAGCATTGATTGCCGCGACGATTCTGCCCCTTGCCGATGGAAGTATCGAGCGAACGGTCGCATTAGCAGGATCCCTCTCAGTGATGACTGGGTTAATTTGCATCATCGCGGGTCTTGCACAACTCGGTTTTGTTACGGAACTGATCTCTAAGCCCATCCGCACCGGTTACATCAACGGGATTGCATTCACAGTGATCGCTGGACAACTTCCATCGTTCTTCGGATTTTCGGTTTCAGTCGCGGAATTCCCACAGGAGATGATCGCTCTGATCAACGGGTTATTCCAAGGTCAACTAAACACCGCTGCCTTGCTGATTAGCACTACCAGCATGGCAGTTATCTTAGGTTGTAAGTATTGGGCTCCCGCAATTCCCGGAGTCTTGATCGCTCTCATCGGTGCAACCCTCGCGGCGACCGCTCTCTCACACTTGGAAATTGCACCACTCTCGGTGGTCGGTACCTTGCCTCAAGGACTTCCTGCGTTTCGGCTACCGATTGTGTCGCTGAATGACTGTCGTGATATGCTCGGTGGTTCAATCGCCATAGCCTTGGTCGCTTTCGCAGATACCAGCGTGCTTTCGCGAGTCTACTCGCAGCGAATCGGACACACAGTCGATGCGAATAAAGAACTTGTTTCGCTCGGCATTGCCAACCTTACGACCGGATTATTTCAAGGCTTTTCGGTAAGCGCAAGCGCGTCTCGAACCCCTGTGGCTGAGCAAGCCGGTGCAAGAACACAGGTTACTGGCTTGGTCGGAGCATTGTGCGTAACTCTCTTGCTGTATTTCGCGCCGTCGCTCCTTAAAAATACACCACATGCCGCGTTGAGCGCAGTCGTCATTTGCGCATGCATAAGCCAAATTCAAATCTGGCAGATTGCTCGCTTGTATCACATTAGACGCAGCGAGTTTCTCTTCTCTCTCGCTTGCTTCCTTGGGGTTATCGTGCTGGGGGTCATCCAAGGAATCTTTATTGCCGTTGGACTGGCACTCTTCGCGTTTATCTGGCGTGCATGGCGACCACACAATGCAGTTCTTGGACGTGTTGATGGACTCAAAGGCTATCACGATGTCTTGCGTCATCCCGAAGCCAAACGAATTCCTGGGCTTGTCCTGTTTCGATGGGATGCCCCACTCTTTTTTGCGAACGCAGCGGTCTTCGAAGAACGAGTTCAGAAAGCGATCGCACGCGCTCCAACTCCAACAAAGTGGGTCGTTATCGCTGCCGAACCAATTACCGATATCGACATAACAGCAGCAGATATGCTTGCGGACCTCGACCAAAAAATCGTTCAGGCGGGGATGAAACTATGCTTCGCTGAGATGAAAGGCCCCGTAAAGGACAACCTCAAACGCTATGGACTGTTCGATGCGTTCGGCAACGAAGATTTCTTCCCCACCATCGGACAAGCCGTCGAGCGATATTTACGTATCAACAGTGTCCAATGGCAAGATTGGGAAGATCCCTCTCCGGTTGCCCCAGTCGAGCCTAACTGAAATGCTAGAGGGACTCGAGGTAACTGATCAAATCAGCCAAGGCACTCACTGGTACGCCATCGGCAAGCCCCTCAGGCATCACCGACTGCGGACTCTCCTTGCGCTCACTAATCGTCTCTGGAGCAATCTCCACAACTTCGCCTTGCGAATTTCGAAGGATGATTTTCTCGGGACTCTCCTTCGTCACAAACCCGGAGACTACCGAATCATCATCGAGCAAGAAAATGTTCTGAACAAATCCTTGAGCAATCGACTTGCTAGGCATCAACACCGCTTCGACTAACTGATCGCGTCGATAGGTCTTCGCAACGTTCGGTAAATATGGCCCTCTCAATGCATCTGAAGGTGTTACGTCGTGACACTTGGCACAACCGAGCAACGCAAAGACTTGCTCCCCCCGCTTCGCATCCCCTGGATTCTCCACAACACTTTTTAATACTTCCGCTTTGACCAACGTAGCGATCTTCGGGCCAGTCCATTGATTCAGATCAGCCAGTTTCCAATCCTGCGCGATGGATTTGCCTTGCGCCTCAACCTCGGGTCGTTGATCAAGCAATGCGCGACGGACTAAACCCTCGGCTTGTTTGCACTCTCCAGCCGCGATGAGATCTAAAAGAATTTCAACTATCTTGTCCGATTTCCACAAACTCTCGATCCCTGAGACCAATTCCGGTCGCGAGCTGAGCTCCTTGCGAGTGGCCACAGAACTTAACAAAATCGCAGCATCGGTAGCTTCTGATCGCTTCGAAACACTGTTGTCTGAATTGGCATCGTTGAATCGCTGGAGAATGACTGCATGCTTCTTGCTGAAGGTGTCGCTTGCATTGCAGCGCTTCCATACTTGAGCGATTGCCTGAATCGACGAACTTCTTGCTCGCTGTGCAATTGCTTCGACGACCGGTACGGCTTCATCGGAGTTCTGAGCCAATACCACGTTGAGCATCGATAGCAAATCCTCAGCACTGAGACCTGGGTCTTGAGCAACCAACAACAGTTTCTTAAGCGCAGCTTCAGGAAGCTGTCCAGCCGATTCGATCAATTGAATTCGAGAAGCGAAAGGGATCTCGCTCCACTGATCACGGGCCATCCAAGCATCGACATGTTGACCGATATTCCATCGATTTCGGCTTAGCAATTGAAGTGCTTCGGTGGTGCGTTGAACATCGCAACGCGCCAGACAATCATTTACGACTTGCGCAATCTTATCAGAAGCTTTCCATTTCTCCGGTTGATAGTAGGGCCCACGCGTATCGGGGCGTGTTCCCCAGCTACTTCCATTCCACTCTCCTTCTCGAAAGTGAAGTCGCGCCAAGACACGAAGGTAAGCGAATGACTTCGGATCGTTAGGATTCAAAGCGTTGATCTCTTCGATAACTTTATCGATGACCGCTTGGTCGTGGTGCAGTGAAAGGGATTGCGCAGCGTGTTCAAAAGCTAACGAATCCGAGGGTTCTGTTTTTAGAATTTGCGAACAAACGTCCCAAGGGCTTAGCGCGGCCAGAGCACGCGTGGCTAGATGGCGAATAAGCGGTTGGTCGCTCGATAAGTGCGGTTGAACCGATCTCGCTAAACTCAATTGATCGCTTTCATCGAGCCACTGCGAATGCGATTGTCCGGCTCGCACCAATGCCGCCAACACTTCGGTGAGAGTTCGTGGATCCTTCGATTGCAAACCTTTTGCGTAAGCCTTCGAAATTGCATCAGACCTCGTTGCCTTGTCCTTACCGATCTGCACATCACGTACTTCGCTGTCACTGATCGCTTTCAGAGCCCAAGCGGCGATCGAAGGTTCGTCGCACAGTTTCAATAAGCGATCAAGAAGTGCGTCCGAGATCTTTTGCGATTGCCCAGCTTGATTCCATTGTTCGCGAATCAATCCGATGGTGAAGACGGCCGCGATCCGCGACTTTAGAGAGACGCTACGATCAGCCGCAATTCCCGCAAGCTTTTCTGCGAGTGGTTCGATCTTTACCGGAAAACGAGCGGAGAAACGGAGCAGTCCACGTTGACCTTCTATTCTGCGCCGATGGCTATCGGAGAGCAAATGCTCAAACCATGGATCCATCGCCGTATCATCAATGCTTGACAACGGTTTTGGCTGATAACCTTTGGGTCTGAGTTGAACAACGTAGCCGACGTTTTCTCCTGCGTAAGTGAAAGTCGCACCTTTCCAACTTGCGGCATAAACGTTGGAGATCGCATCGACATCAAGGTCGGTTGCACGCTCAATACCGAGGAAGTCTTTCTGGTCGACCGACACCGTTGCTCCGTTCTCCTCCACACGATGGCTGAAGATCTGCTGGCGTCCCCAGTCAGCCGTGTAAATGCAATCGCTCAATCCGTTGGGCCAACCTGGTTCGTCCAAGTAAAGTGCACCACATCCAGATCCTCCGCCGTAGTCGGCCAAGGGTGGAACGATCTCATTCGGAAAATGAATGTACTTGCGAGGGTAACCGTGATCCTCCATACCGCTGAAATGATGCATTCGAACATCCCACCCACCACCGTCGTTGGTGTTGTCACGCGCGAAGCCTCTGAGGAGTGGATCGAGAGCTACTTCAAGAATGTTACGAGTACCTGTGCTATAGAGTTCCAACCCCGTACCATCAGGCCTGACTCGCACGACACCACCGCCACGAAACTGCAAAGAACGACCATCCGTACCCACCGCTTTCGTAAAACCGAAGTCTCCAATCGCAAGGTACAGCCAGCCATCGATGCCCATCGTCACTCCATTGCTAGTATGGTCGGCAGGACGATCCTTAAATCCGAAAGCGATATCCTTAACAAGGATTTCTTGTCGATCAGAAACGCCATCCGCGTTTTCGTCGATAAAAGCACTCAAATGTGGAGGATGCAAGACATATAGGCGGTCGTGATCCCAAACCAATCCGCGTGGCGAATCAACGTCATCGACAAACAAGTTCGACTGGTCGGCTCGTCCGTCTCCATCAAGGTCCTTCAATCGAACGATCGAACCACGCTTTAAGTCCCGATCGAGCGATCCATTTTTATCGCTGGAGACAAAAAGCGTTCCATCTGGTGCTGCAGCCACAAATACCGGGTAGTTCACCGCAGGTGGAGCAGCGAAAATCGTCGCATCGAAACCTTCGGGCAGTTTGCATTCACCAAGCAACTGAGACTCCTCTCGGCCTCTCGAATCATCCATGGATACTTCTTTGGTCGCGTCGCCGTAAACTCGAAGCTCTCGAATACTTGCCCAAGCTCCAGGATTTGTCGCCGTGCAATGCACTTTGATCCAACGAGCGTTGATAGGGTCGAAGAGATGCTCTGCGTCTTTCCCTAGCCTCGCGTCATCGGTTTGGGAAAAGCGAGTTTCGAAATTTTCACCATCGAGCGACGATTGAATCTCATAGCGGTATTTCCCTTGCGGCATCTCCCAATCAATTCCCACACCATGGATGTTTTTTGATTCCCCAAGATCAACTTGAATCCACTGCGGCAAGCTGCCGTTACTCGCGCACCAGCGCGTCGCGCGATCTGCGTCGACCGCAAATGCTGTGAGATTGTTTTGATCCTTTTGCTCGCTCGATGCGCTAACCGATTTGCCTTGTGCCAAATTCTCACGAACCAACTTTTTTGGAACTGGTTTCAAGTAGGAATCGTCCAATCGACCTGCAGCCCAGAGAGTACCTCGCGTTAGCATTTTCATGAACGTAGGATCTTCAACCGTTTGATTGTGGTGCCCGAGTGTTGTGCCGAAAACTCGCGTGCCTCGGTAATCATTGGTCCAAACACAGACTTGGTCTTTCCCGTTCTCCCGGTCTTTGGCGGTCGCAAGTGCCGTTGCAGTCGGCCAAAATTTATCGATGCGATAAAGCTCACCGGCTGGATTTGCCCAAGCGGCTCCGAATCCTTCCATGATCGGATCAGTTGCTAAGACATTGCGAACCTCGTGAGGATAATGCGGTCCGTGTCCGCGACTCGTCACTCCGCAAAATTCAAACCAATCGTCATTTCCAACACGATAACAATGCATCGCGCAGTGAATCACCACACCCGGCTTACCCTTGCGATGCGGTTCTAGAATCCGAGCCAACCAAGCCGGATCTTTGTCATCCGAGAAACATTCATCGTGAAGGATGACGTCAAATTCGTCGGCCCACTTCGGGTTTCTATAAAGCTCAATCTCCGCACTGGTTCCAGTTCCACCTTGATGAACCACGGTCACTTCGATGTGGGCTCGTTCCTCAAGTCCCTGTTTGATCAACTCTTTTTGTATTTCGTAGTCATGGCAACAACCGCCGAGAATCAACAAGGCCTTGACGGGAGCAACCTTGGCCACAATTGCCTGTGCCGAAGTACTTTCTCGCGTCGCACCCTGCTGGGTGGCACTTGAAACTTGTCCATAGAGGCTTGCTCCCAAAAGCACACCCAGAATTCCGACAAAGAAAGCTAACCGTGAACATCTTCTGAACCATTGGCTTGGACTCCGGCCGGTAAAAGTGAATCTGTTCGAGGTTCGCAACGATCGATTTGGGGTGTGGATAGTAAGTTGCACAGTAGTTGAATATGGAAAAGTTGGACTTGGAGAATTGATGTTCATCAGAGGGACACAGAGGGTGGGTGAGTAAGCAACAGAGTGTGGGTAAATAAGCAACAGAGTGTGGGTGAGTAGGCAGAGCGGTGGGGAATTGCGGTGGGGAAAATGGTGCAGATTCTAGTAACGCAAATGATCTGGGAAAGCGAAGATCAACTCCCAGGGTGGCCATTGTACATCGCAGGACGCTCCATGCCCCGGGGGGGAGTCCACAACCCGGGAATAACCCCTGCGTCAATTTGCTTTGCTGATCCTAGCCGCCGCGACATTAAGCAAAAGCATACCAACAATCGCCCGTTCAATGCCATTAAAGCTACGTTAAGGGGAAACTAATGCGCGATAATAGGTTTTCGCCCTGTATTTTGTGTTTCTAATGCGCCAGCCAGCCGGGCCAATCTCATCCCGCCGTTCTTGACGACCTACGGAGCAACCGTTATCTTCAATCTTAACCGTTAATAGGAGGGCTTGCAAAATTAATAAAATTGATAAACGAGCGGCGACTCAAGCCGTTCACATTCGATCGCTAAAAGTATTTTTCGATGTGGTTAGGAAACGGAGCTTTTCGCAAGCGGCCGTCGAGCATGGGATGACGCAAAGCGCCGCGAGCCAAAGCGTTCAGCACCTCGAGGAGTTCCTTGGGGTCAAGCTGATCGATCGCACGAAGAGGCCCTTTATATTGACGGCCGAAGGGCAGAAGTTCTTCGATGGACTTGGCGGTGTGATCCGGCAATTCGATGCTTTGGTCGATGAAGTTCGGGTAGGGCAGGGGGCCAGTGCACCGGTGACTGGTCAAGTCATGGTCGCGTCGATTTATTCGATGGGACTCTCTTATTTGCCTACGCTTCAGGAGGAATTCCATAAGCAGTATTCATCGGCTTCGATGAATTACCATTTGGCCCATCCACACGAGGTCTACCGAATGGTCGAGCAGGGGACCGTGGACTTTGGAATGGTCAGTTACCCGGAAAACACCCATACCATTCAGTCGATGTCATGGCGTGATGAACCGATGGTTCTGGTAGCTTCCCCACGCCATCGTTTGGCTACGGCACAGCAACCGATCCAGCCTGCGGACCTTTCCCAAGTCGCCTTGGTAGCCTTCGCATCGAACTTGCGCATTCGCCAAGAAATCGACAAGCAGCTACGGAATCTTGGGGTGACCATGCGGATTGCTGTTGAATTGGACAACATCGACTCGGTTAAGCACGCGGCGGTTGTCAACAGCGGAGTGGCGATTCTGCCGAAACTGACCGTGCAAGTGGAGCTCGCGGCCGGTTCGCTGAAGATGATCGAATGTGAAAAGCTCGAGCTAACTCGTCCTTTGGGGATTATTCAACGCCGAGACGTATCGATGTCTCGTGCAGCAAGAACCTTTGTGGACTTGATTTTGAATCACAAGGTATGGCCTGGTGATACGCCGCGCGGGGTGGATGTTAGCAATCCGTATGCGATTGCACACGAGCAGGCCGGATCCGTCGGATCGAGTTTTCAAGCGAACAGCGAACTCGACTCGGACAGACATCATCCGGAAGCGACGGCCGCTAGAACTTCGGTTGCCCCTTAGTTCTTAAGGGATGACCGGGAAGCTCAAGTTCTTCAACGACCGATTGAGCGATGACTCTGAAAATTGACTCCTGAGCCATCGCGAACACAACAAACGATTTAAACTTTCAAACACAGTAAACAAAACATCTATGAACGTTCCATTTGGTTTTCCGGAAAAGCAAGGGCTCTACGATCCAAACCTTGAAAAGGACTCATGCGGTGTAGGATTTGTGGCCAACGTGAAGGGCAAGCCTAGCCATCAGATCGTTGTGGATGCAGATACAATCCTCAAGAACATGGATCACCGGGGCGCTTGCGGTTGCGAGCAGAACACCGGAGACGGCGCAGGTATTCTCGTCGGACTTCCGGATGGTTTCTTGCGTCGCGTTGCGAAAGAAGAATTCAACGTCGACCTGCCAGCAAAGGGGCTCTACGCGGCTGGAAACATCTTCTTTCCAAAGAGCGCTGCAGAACGAGATCTTTGTCGCCGCGTGTTCAATCAGTTGATTGAATCCGAAGGACAAAAACTCATTGGATGGAGAAAGGTTCCTCAGCAACCCGACGCAGCAGATATCGGACCTACCGCCCGAAGCGCAGAGCCTTGTATCGAACAAGTATTTGTTCAAGCATCCGATGGAATTTCAAGCGAAGAGTTCGAGCGCAAGCTTTACATGATTCGCAAGCAAGCCAGCCATCGGCTTCGCAACGACACGACCCTTGAACAAGCGTCGTTGTTTTACGTCTGTTCTCTCTCGACCAAGACGTTGATCTACAAGGGGATGCTCACTCCCGCACAAGTCGTCCCTTACTACTCAGACCTTTCCGCAGACGACTTCGAAACCCATCTTGCGATGGTTCACTCCCGCTTTTCCACCAACACATTTCCAAGCTGGGATCGCGCTCAACCGTTGCGGTTCATGAGCCACAACGGCGAGATCAATACCTTGCGAGGCAACATCAATTGGATGCACGCGCGGGAAGGTATGGCACAAAGCGATCTCTTCGGCGATGAATTGAAGAAGCTGTTTCCTGTTGTCGAGCCGATGTGCTCCGACTCAGGGACCTTCGATAACGTCCTGGAATTCTTGCTCATGACCGGGCGGACCTTGCAAGAAGCCATCATGATGATGGTTCCAGAAGCTTGGCAAAAGCACGACACGATGTCCCAAGAGAAGAAAGCGTTCTACGAGTACTTTAGCTGCATGATGGAACCTTGGGACGGTCCAGCATCGATCGTCTTCACCGACGGGCATTACATCGGCGCCACGCTTGACCGAAACGGACTGCGACCAAGTCGTTATTACCTGACAACCGATGATCGGGTAATCATGGCTAGCGAAGTCGGAGTACTGCCTGTTGACCCAGCGATCGTGAAGTCCAAAGGAAGACTGCAACCAGGCCGTATGTTCTTGATCGATTTCGACGAGGGCCGATTGATACCTGACGAGGAACTCAAGGCAGCATTTGCAGCGAAGCTTCCTTATCAAAAATGGTTGCAGCAGGGCCGTATTACCCTTGATCAACTACCGAAAGCAAAAGAGTGGCACGGGTTCTATCCCGATACGTTGCTTCAACGCATGCAAGCTTTCGGTTACACCATCGAAACCATGCACTTTATGCTTGTACCGATGATCCAAACCCAGGTCGACCCGATCGGCTCGATGGGTAACGACTCGGCACTGGCCTGTTTAAGCGACCAACCCCGGTTGATCTTCGACTACTTCAAGCAGCTTTTTGCGCAAGTCACCAATCCGGCGATCGATTCGATCCGAGAAGACGTGATCATGTCGTTGGAATGTTACGTCGGTCCCGAAAAGAACCTTCTTGCCGTCACCCCTGAGCATTGCCATCGCTTGTTGATTCAGCATCCGATCCTCACCAACGAGGAACTCGAAGCGATCAAGCACATGAACAACGGCGGATGGAAGACGGCGAATATCGACATCACTTTTGATCGGAGTGAAGGGAAAGCTGGGTTGGTCAAAACGCTTGATCGCATCTGCGTAGAAGCAGAAAAAGCGATCGACGACGGATACACCATGATCGTCTTGAGCGATCGTGCACTTTCGACGTCCCGAGTTGCGGTTAGCAGCCTGCTCGCGTGCGGTGCCGTCCACCAACACTTGGTCAAAGTGGCTAAGCGGACAGCCATCGGCATCATCGTCGAGACAGGCGAGGCTCGCGAAGTCCACCATCACTGTTTGCTGATCGGTTTCGGTGCCGATGCGATTAATCCGTATTTGGCGTTCGAATCACTCTGGCAAGCATCTCGTGACGGGATGCTTGAAGAGAAAGATGACGACAAAATCGTCGCTTTGTACCGCAAAGCTGTCGCCAAGGGGATGCTCAAGGTCATGGCGAAGATGGGTATCAGCACCTTGGCAAGTTACAAGGGAGCACAGATTTTCGAAGCCCTTGGATTGCAGTCCGAAGTGATTGATCGATGCTTCAAGGGAACCAACAGCCGCATTCAAGGTTGTAGCTTTGATGTTCTGGCTGAGGAAACCCTCCGCCGACATGCTCTCGGATTTCCTCACGATCGCGTCGACGCTTGGTCTATGCTTCCAAACGTCGGTGAATTCCATTGGCGAGCTGAAGGAGAACGGCACGGCTGGGATCCAGGCGCGATCTCCGACATTCAAGTCGCTGCTCGCAAGGGTGACAAGAACGCTTACCGCCGATTCGCTGATCACATCAATCAAGACGCGCGGATGCGGTATGCGTTGCGAGGACTTTTCGAATTTCAATCCGCACGCGATCCGATCGCGATCGATAAAGCGCAACCTGCGAGCGAAATCGTCAAACGATTCTGTACCGGTGCGATGAGTCTTGGCTCGATCAGCAGCGAAGCTCACGAGACGCTCGCGATCGCCATGAATCGACTCGGTGGCAAGAGCAACACGGGCGAGGGTGGTGAAGATCCAGTGCGATTCCAACCTCTTCCCAACGGTGATAGCAAGCGTTCTGCGATCAAGCAGGTAGCTTCGGGGCGATTCGGTGTGACCATCGAATACCTCACCAACGCGGATGAGATACAAATCAAGATTTCCCAAGGTGCAAAGCCGGGTGAAGGTGGAGAACTACCTGGCCGCAAAGTAGACAAATACATCGCGCGAATTCGTTATAGCACTCCGGGTGTGGGATTGATCAGTCCTCCACCGCACCACGATATCTATTCGATCGAAGATCTCGCACAGTTGATCCACGATTTGAAGAACTCAAATCCGTCGGCTCGCGTCAGCGTGAAGCTCGTCAGCGAAGTGGGTGTTGGTGTGGTCGCTTCTGGGGTTGCCAAGGCGCATGCTGACCACATCCTCATCAGCGGTGATACCGGTGGTACCGGTGCAAGTCCATTGACGAGTATCAAACATGCCGGATTACCATGGGAACTCGGAATCGCTGAAACTCACCAAACCCTTGTTTTGAATAACCTTCGCAGCCGCGTTACTCTGCAAACCGACGGGGGACTCAAGACAGGTCGCGATGTGGTGATCGCCGCTTTGCTCGGCGCTGAAGAATTCGGGTTCGCAACCGCACCTTTGATCACCTTGGGGTGCATCATGATGCGGAAATGCCACTTAAATACCTGCCCGGTCGGGATTGCAACCCAAGACCCCGAACTTCGAGCCAAGTTCGCTGGCAAGCCAGAGCACGTGGTCAATTACTTGTTCATGGTTGCCGAGGATGCTCGAGAGATCATGGCTTCTTTGGGCTTCCGATCCATCGATGAGATGGTAGGCAGAACAGACTGCTTGAAGGTTGACCATGCGATCAAACACTGGAAGTCGGACGGTCTGGATTTGACCCCAATTCTCAAACCAGCCAGAGGCCCATCGTCCGATACCGTCACGCACTGCACGATTCCTCAAGACCACGGGCTTGAGAAGTCCCTCGATATGCTTGAACTTCTGCCACGTTGTCGCAAGACGATTGAAACTGGTGAGAAGATCCAGTTCGAGCTTCCGATCATCAATACGAATCGGACAGTAGGAACGATACTCTCGCACCACATAGCCAAAAAGCATGGGCAAAACGGTCTACCTACCGATACGATTCACATCAAGTTCAAGGGATCTGCGGGGCAAAGCCTTGGAGCATTCCTCGCTCATGGCGTGACGCTTGAACTCGAAGGGGACGCGAACGACTACGTCGGTAAAGGTCTCTCGGGTGGTCGCATCATCATCTACCCAGATCGACGTGCAAGCTTCAAGCCTGAAGATAACATCATCATCGGAAACGTATGCTTGTACGGTTCGACGATGGGTGAACTCTTCGTGCGAGGACGTGCTGCGGAGCGATTTGCCGTTCGCAATTCCGGTTGCTATGCGGTGATCGAGGGGGTGGGTGACCATGGTTGCGAATACATGACAGGTGGCCGTGTCGTCATTCTCGGTGAGACGGGCCGAAACTTCGCCGCAGGCATGAGCGGTGGGGTAGCTTATGTCCTCGACGATATCAACGCCTTGCGAATTCGCACCAACCTCGGCACCGTAGAGCTAGAGGCTCTCTCGGAACCAGCCGATATCGAAGAAGTCCATACTTTGGTAAGCAAGCACGCGGAATTGACTGGTTCATCCGTCGCGAAAGACTTGTTAAAGGATTGGAAATCAAGCATTCGAAAGTTCGTCAAGGTAATGCCTACAGACTACAAGCGAGTGTTGCTCGAACAGGCCAAAGAAGCTGCTGCAAAACCCGCACTCTCCAATGCGTAAGCCGAGCGTCGCGGACCAGTAGATTCAGGACCAGTAGCTACAACAAACAATAACACCTTTACATATCAAATAGATAACCACCAGATAGGCAAACAGAGCCATGGGAAAGCCAACAGGATTTAAAGAATACGAACGCAAGAAAGTCGATTGGCGACTTCCAGTTGTGCGACTTAGCGATTACGCAGAAATCTATACCGATCCGACGGAAGAGCACCTTCGCAAACAAGGGGCTCGTTGCATGGATTGCGGCGTGCCGTTCTGCCAATCAGCTACCGGTTGCCCAATTCAGAACCTCATCCCTGAGTGGAACGACTTGGTCTACACCGGACGCTGGCGTGAAGCTCTCGATCGGTTGCATAAAACCAACAACTTCCCCGAGTTCACCGGACGTGTTTGCCCCGCCCCCTGCGAAGGAGCTTGCGTTCTGGGAATCACCAATCCACCTGTAACCATCAAGAACATCGAATGCGCCATCATCGACCGAGGGTTTCAAGAAGGCTGGGTGCAAGCTAAGCCTCCTGCAGTACGCTCCGGCAAGAACATCGCCATCATCGGTAGTGGACCTGCAGGACTCGCTGCCGCTGACCAACTGAATCAAGCTGGGCACAGCGTAACGGTCTATGAACGATCCGATCGTATCGGTGGCTTGCTCATGTACGGCATTCCGAACATGAAACTCGACAAAGGCATCGTGCAACGCCGACTCGATTTGATGGCGGCCGAAGGGGTGCGTTTCGTCACCGGCGCAGACGTCGGTCGCAATGTCGATCCTAAAGAACTTCTCGCCAAAAACGATGCGGTTCTGCTCGCTACCGGCGCAACGAAACCTCGCGATTTGCCCATCCCAGGAAGAGAACTCAAGGGAGTTCACTTCGCCATGGAATTCCTGTCGGCAAATACATCAAGCTTGCTCGACAGCAAACATTCCGACGGCAAGTTCATTTCAGCTAAAGGCAAACGCGTGGTCGTCATCGGAGGTGGTGATACCGGTTGCGATTGCATCGGCACGAGCTTGAGGCACGGTTGCAGCCAATTGGTGAATTTCGAACTTCTCGATCGTCCACCCAATGACCGCGCGACCGATAATCCATGGCCGCAATGGCCAAGGATTTTCCGTTCCGATTACGGACATGAAGAAGCTGCTGAGAAGTTCGGCGACGACCCTCGTACCTACAACATTCTGAGCAAGGAATTCATCGACGACGGCAAGGGGAATGTCACCGGCATTCGCACTGTACGGGTCGCATGGAAGTTCGAGAATGGCAAGATGAACATGACCGAGATTCCAGGTAGCGAAGAGATCATCGGAGCCGACTTGGTTCTGCTCGCCATGGGATTCCTCGGCCCTGAACAATACGTCTCTGAGTTATTGGGGATCGAAACCGATCCACGAAGCAACTACAAAGCCGAGCACGGTCGATTTGCGACCAACGTTCCGGGAGTATTCGCTGCGGGGGATTGTCGTCGAGGTCAATCGCTGGTGGTTTGGGCCATCAACGAAGGAAGAGGCGCTGCTCGCTCGATCGATACGTTCTTGCGTGGCAACAGCACTCTGCCAGCTCCAGGTATCACCTTGGGCTCGGCCTTGGCTTCAAGCGTATAACGACTAGACTTCCCTGATTAACCTATGTCCTGACAATCCGATGTCCTGACAAACTGATGGCCTGACAAACGACTGCTAGCTAGACAATTTTGTACATTCGATTCTGTACAGGTATTTCTGTACAGGTAATCCTGTACAGGCAACCATGTAAAGACAAACTCTTTACAGGCGACTAGCAGTCGTGTTCTATCGCAAACGTTGGTTGCTCCATCGCAGCAACCAAGGCACTGACCTCTGAGGCGGTTCTGCTCTGGGTCTTGGCCCCGATACCTCGATGGATCTTCAATCCTTCTTTACGAGCAAGTATCTCACGGCGCGATCGAAAGGTCGGCTCATCGGCCCAATCTCCGGGGACCTCCTCCCACTGAAATAACTTGGGCATCCATCGTGTGATGTAGTCCCAATAGGGTTGTCGATCGGTTTGCAGGTACACCCTTGCGTTGAGCGCAAGCTTGCGAAACATCAAGCCCATGAATTCGGGATTGAGCATGCGTTTCGAAATATCTTTAGGATCCGCATAGGGCTGAGGGTGGTAGATATGCATTTCTGCAATCGATTCCTCGTCGCACAACTCGGATAGAAAACGCCAGCCATCTACCACCGCAAATTTGCAATGCTGTAAGCCCCGTTGATTTGCGCGACGAGTGCCATATCGAATCACCATCGGCAACGCATCCAACGCCAGATGATTCATCTCCGGACGGGCTATAGCCGAAGCAATCGTATAGCGCCCATTACCGCAACCGATGTCAACGACCAACGGTGCGGGCCTTGAAAAAACCTCGTTCCAGTCGACCGGCCGAGCCTCCGGTAACTTCTTCAACGCACAATGCGTCCACATTTCTTGTGGTAGGATCTTTCCTGCAATGGGAATCCCGAATTCAACTTCTACCGAACCAACCGGCAAATCGACCGAAGTATTCTTCTTGCGACGAGCAGGACGCCAATTGCGTTTAGGTTTCATATTCGACTTCTATTTGACGGCTGTTTGACTTCTGATTGACGGCTGTTGTGCAGTTCTTATCCTGCGATTCTTTTTATGCCGCGATTATTCGGTAACTTTTATTCGGTAACTCTTATTCGGCAGCGGCTTTTTTATTCAACCGCGGCTTGTTTCGCCGAGTCCCCATCGGTCTCTCGATAGCGTCGCCCGATCTCGACGTAGTGCCTCCACCCACGTTCGATCATTTCAAACTCGCGGGTGGAACACTCTCGCACCACTTTGCCAGGTATCCCCATCACCAACGAACCTGGCGGCACGATTTGTCCTTCGCGTACTAACGCCCCAGCAGCGATGATGGATCCTTTGCCAATCACAGCACCATTGAGAATCGTAGCGCGAATTCCAATCAAACATTCCGATTCGACATGAGCTCCGTGAACGATCGCTCCATGTCCGACCGTCACTCGATCGGAGATGATACACGGAAATCCCGGATCAGCGTGCAGACATACCAAGTCTTGAATGTTGGTTTCATTGCCAATGACAATGCGATCCGCATCACCCCGCATCACCGCGCCGAACAAAATGGTGGATCGGTCCCCCACCTGCACGTCACCTCTCAAGATGGCATTTGGCGCTATGTAACAATCCGAACCGATCAAATCGGCTCGAAAGGAGTAGTCGTAGGGTTCGTTCATTGGGGCTCGAAAAGCAGAATCGTTTTAGGTTCCTACCGCACATCCGTAGCTCGACAGCAAAGGATCGGTACTGGAGCTTTCGGATTATAGCGATTGTACCGACTCTGCTTTGATCAACCCTACAACTTTTCGCAAGCTTCCTTCCCGTGATGCTCTTGTGCGTGGAACACTTGTGACAAGGTCTCTGCGCACGTTCGGAGACATTCCCTAGCGAATCTGTAATAGCTATGCCCAAAGAAAAGATCGCCCCGACACCATCAAGGTCCCTTCGCTGGGATTTGACAGGTGTATGTCTTTTTGGAATGGCGGCTCTCGTCTGGCTTGCACTCCTGACGCATGATTCGGCCGACGACGTCAGCCGGATATTTGGCGGCGAGGCAACAGTGGACTTGAGAGCTTGGGATCCCCGCGCGGTATCCGAGCCGACTCTTGTACTTCCGGATATTTCGGGAGACCGAACTTCGTCAAAGCAACTTGGACAAACAGCTTCATACGCATCTCACTGGTTTACCCCTGCTGCATTTCCCCCAAACGCAGTGATTCAAAACGGAGCTGGATATCTTGGTGCATTGGTCAGCCAAGTCTTATTTCAAGCCACTGGTATCGGAGCCTACCTCGTCGCATGTTTGTTCACACTTGCGGGCGTAGTATGCTTTCGACAAGTTCCTTGGGCGAGTCCATTGGGGCGTAGTATCGGATGGACCCTGGTGCTGACCGCCGTTTGCGCCTTGCCCGATCGCCTTGGCCTATCCCTCGGGCTTCCCATCCCGATCGGCGGGGGAGGTCACCTTGGCGCTTTGGCGAACACGTGGTTGAACCACCATTTGGCTTTTACTGGTGGTTTGATCTGCATCCTAGCAACCCTTTGCGTGGGATTGTTGTTGAGCACCGAGTACGCATTGGTTCGATATTTGGGACTTGCCACCACCCATGGAGTGTCATTTGCAAAAGCATTCCGCTTACCGAAAGTCCCTCATAGCAAGTCAATCGAATCTTTAACGGGAGGCTTGGGAAAGAACTCGGATCTTGCTCCTGCAGTGGCACTCAAAGCGAATTCGCCGCGAGGGACAGCGCCGAACACAGCCGCCGCGGCCGGCTCTGTCGCTTCGGCACCAATCCCCTCTTTCTCAGACTTAGGTAAACAACCCTTTGGAAAACCCCTACCGGTTAATCCCGATGGCACGGCGATCGATGCGAACGATGAACTTGCCGAGGGAGAAGATTCCGAACAAGGACCATCGATTCGGATCGGTCGACGTGCGACTGCAGCTTTCAGCACCCAAGACTTAACAGGTGGCTCCAAAGCGATTGGACGCACTGACTTGGCTTCCTTGAAACCTGGCAGATCCAAAGGCTCGAAACTAAGCGGTGCGGAACTCGATCCAGAGGATCAAAGTGAATTCGATGCGAACGATGATCAATCGGCTCGCGCTGAGGATTTATTCCATGAGTCAGATGAAGTCGATTCCGTGGAGAGTTCCGCAGCAGCCCTTGAAAGCGATTGGGAATTCGACGATGAAGCAACAACCGAGGAAGAAACCACGGAAGGAAACGACTCCGAGCGAGTCAAATCACCAACGGAAGATGAATCGAAGTCCAAGGATGATGGACCTAAAGTAAAGAACTCCAAGACTCGCAAGAAGCTCGAGGAGGAAGAGGAACGGAACTCGCTGTACAGTTCTCTCAACGACACGCAGCTTCCTGCCGGCAGCGAAGAATATGTATTGCCCTCCGTGGAATTGCTAACCTTAGGAGATGACTTCTCCTACGATGAGCAAACCGAAGAAGTCAAACGCAAGGCGCGAGTGCTCGAACAGACATTCGCAAACTTCGGCTTTAACATTCGCGTTGTTGAAATCGAGACCGGACCGGTGATCGCCCAATACGAAATAGAACTCGAAGCCGGTTTGCGGCTTTCGAAAATCACAGGGCTCGCCGACGACCTCGCAATTGCCTTGCGAGTTCCTAGCGTTCGAATCGTTGCGCCGATTCCCGGCAAAAACACCGTGGGTATCGAAGTCCCCAACGAGAAACGCCAAGTGGTTCGCATGCGCGAAGTGATCGAAGAAGGTGCCGCGCAAGTTCGAAAGATGAAGATCCCGTTGTTCCTTGGGAAAGACGTTTCCGGCAAACCATTATCGGTGGATTTAGCAAGCCTACCGCACTTGCTCATCGCCGGGCGAACCGGTACAGGGAAAAGCGTTTGCTTGAACTCTATCATCTGCTCGATCTTGATGGCGCGTCGGCCCGATGAAGTCCGAATGTTGATGATCGACCCGAAAATGGTTGAGCTCAGCGGTTACGGTCGCTTGCCACACTTGATGCACCCCGTTGTTACAGATATGCGTAAAGCCGAAGCCATCCTGGCTTGGGCCGTGGACAAAATGGAAGAGCGCTACGCGCTGCTCGCGCGGGCCGGTGTTCGACACATTTCTAGTTACAACCAACTCGGTCGCGATGAACTTCGTGACCGACTACAACCAGAAGATGACGAAGAAGCAGAGATGATCCCCGATCACCTACCCTTTATCGTGATCGTCGCCGACGAAATGGCAGACTTGATGATGACCGCAGGCAAGGAAGTAGAAGCCCACATCATCCGGCTCGCGCAGAAGAGTCGGGCTGTTGGAATCCACTTGATCCTAGCGACCCAAAAACCGACCGTTGATGTTATCACGGGCCTAATCAAAAGTAACTTGCCTGCACGGATCAGCTTCCAGGTTGCAAGTAGGACCGACAGCCGTGTCGTCCTCGATGAAAATGGTGCCGATAAACTCCTTGGAAACGGGGATATGCTCTTCTTGTGGCCAGGCACTAGCACGTTGCTGCGAGGGCAGGGGACTTACTTGAGCGACGACGAGATCAACGCTGTCGTAGATCATTGCAGCACCGGTGAGCAAAACTTTGTACAAGAACTCGTGCAGCTGAAAGTCAAGGAAGAGAAGGAAGGGGAAGGAAAGGCAGCAGGTTCATTCAAGAGGCGAGATGACCTATACGAATCCGCTGTCGATATCGTCGTACGGGAAGGAAGGGGAAGTTGTTCGTTGCTACAACGTGCCCTGGGAATCGGATACGGCCGCGCAGCGCGTTTGATCGACTTTATGGCCGAAGACGGAATCGTTGGAGAATATGCAGGCTCCCAAGCTCGCGAAGTGGTCATCACGATCGACCAATGGGAACAGATGAGGGCCGGCGCGGAGGAACCTGCGACGAATTCCAAAAGTCGCTCGAATAAAATCCGTCGCGAAAACAACTGGGACGAACCTCCCATCATTCGCCAGAATAAATCCACTTCCGGCAAAACCAAACCCGCTGTGCTCGATGAAATCAACGGAGGTGACTTCGAAGACGATGATGCCCAGGATCCAGATGATGACTTTGCGTCATCGGATGATTAAACCTCCCCGGAATCGTCTCTCCCGAGGAACAGCAGTGCGCCAATCGATAGCTACGCGGCCACTGCGACTTAGAAGTTACTGCGACTTGGAAGTTACTGCGACTTGGAAGTTACTGCGACTTAGAAATCCTACGATCCATAACGCGAAACCAAATCGGGGGTAGAAGCGTCAGCAGCACCATTCCTGGGTACCCGTTGGGTAACTGTGGACTACTAGTTTCATTTTCAAGTCGCTGATAGGGCTTGATCGCATGCATGTGATGATCGGAGTGCCTGGAAAGCTCAAAAAGCAATGCACGGCTGAGTCGGTGATTGCTGTTCCATGAATGCTCCGGGCCGACCGCTTCATGCCGACCGTTTGTCTCGTTGATCTCTCTTCGCAAACCATAGTGTTCAATGTAATTGACGATCTCAAGCAAGCCGCAGGAGACTACAGCCACCACCAGATAGATCGGCAGGAATGAAAGGCCGAAGGCCCAGAGCAACCCGAGTAACCACAACAACTCGATAACGATGAACCAGAGCATTTCATTCTGAATGCTCCAAGTCCCAAGCTGGTGTTTCTCCAGTCGCTTCGATTCGAGTTCCCACGCGGAGAACCACTGTGCTGGAATCGTGGTTGCGAGAAAACGATAGACCGACATTCCGAGCGGGGCGGACGCCGGATCATGATCCGTTGCAACGCGTGCGTGATGCCCTCGAACATGCTCGATCGAGAAATGCATGTAGAGAACCCCCATCAGCATCGACTTGCCAAACATCCGCTGCATGAAGTCTTGCCGATGTATCAATTCGTGAGCTACGGTGATCCCTACTCCTCCGACGCTCAAGGCTACAGAAAGCATCCAACCGATGCGGATCGGCCATGGCGCATCGACTTGATTCCAAACATGCCCAAGCAAGAGCAACAAGGCGATTTGAACGACCACCTGAATGAGCAGAATCGACGTGTAGAGCTTCGCTCCAACCCCAGAGTTTGCAAATCGCGAAGTCTTCGAAGAACTCGATTCGTCACACCCCAGCAGGGCATCAACGATGGGAATCACTAGAAATACGAACGCTGGTGTAAGCCAAGCCCAAAGACCACTGGCGAGCAATCCTACCGCGGCCATCGCCGGTAGGATAAACGAACAGCAGTAAATCCAGGGGCTCACCGCATAGGATCCTTTATCCCAAACCGATCGCCCCGAAGCCGACCGACCCGAGGAAGAACAGCAAGTCATTTCGGAATGCAAGCAGCATCAATCCCAACAGAGCGATGATCCCTGCAAAGGTTAACTTCATCTGCAGTTCCTCATTGACAGGTTTACCTGTGATGGCTTCGGCTGCGAGGAACACCATGTGCCCGCCATCCAATGCAGGTACGGGGAGAAAATTGACCACCGCCAAATTGGCGCTTAGCAACGTTAGAAAAATAAGTAGTGGAGAGATACCTTGGGAGGCCGCCGAAGTCGCTTGGAGTGCAATCGTGCCCGGACCACCGATGAAGTTAAACGCTTTGCCTGTAGCGATGAGCTGGAGGAATTCGAGCACTTTCCCAATTCCTTTCCGCACTTCATTTCCACCACGCTGGAGAGCTTGGAACCAAGACTGAGCGATGTATTTATCGCGGAACGGGGTGAGGGCCAAGTGGCGTTCGGCCTGAAAGACATCCGACTCTTCTAGCACGGAAGCCGAAGCGGCCTCGATTTTCCCTTCGCGTTCGACGATGACTTTCAAGGGCAAGCCAGCAGGGAGAAACTGAAGCTGCGAGTGGAGCCACTGAATGTTTCGCAAATTATCGATCGGGGATTCTTTTGCAAACCATGATTCGATTTGAAGCTTTTTCAGGTAGGTATTTTGAGATTCATTCAAGCTACCGTATTGAACTTGTTGGACGATATCACCCGGCCGGATTCCACTCGAAGCGGCTTGCGAGCCAGCCGCCACTCCAGCGACTCGTCTTGATGGGGTAAAAACAAAACCTGCACCCGGGATATCCAGTCCAGGAGCGCCCAAACCCAACCAATCATTGTCGAGCAAGAATCGCGTTGGGACGGTCCATTCCAACACGATGTTCGGCTCGTTGGCACGTCGAAATTCCATAGAGACTTTTTGCCCCGACATACTTGCAATTCGGTTCGGAAGTGTGACCGCATCGCGGATCGGCTCTCCGTTGAACTTCACAGGTACGTCACCCATCCGCAATCCGGCTTGGGCAGCAGCAGAGCCTTCAGCCACAACAGTGACTTGATCGGGTTCAAAGGCGATCCCCAAGGTGCGGTAGGGGAGGGTGGCAACGGTAACGGTAACGGTGGTTGTCTGTTTTGAGCCTTCGCTTTGGCGTTCGACCACTAGATCGACAGGCTTTGCAAGTCTCGGGTGCATCAATTCGTTCAGTTGAAAATCCAAGAAAGGGGAAACTCCCGCATTGGATTCAAACATGACTCCATCGATCCCAATGATCCGATCTTTTGGCTTCAAATCCCCTAAGGATCTACCTTCCAATTCAAGAACTCGGTCGAAGGGTTGCTTATCGCTAAGCGTTGTGGTTGCCGTTGAAAGCACGCCGATGGCTTGGAAGTTGATCCGTGCGGATGGATCCGCATGGGCCATTGTTCCGGTAACGTTTACCGTCTTACGCTCTCCTCCACGAAGGTACGAGATCGCCATCGGTGCTTCCAAGTTCCGGATACCGCTTACGGCTACTTTCTCTCGCATCTCATCGTAAGAGAGTTGCTCATCCTGGATCGACTCGATCCCCACGACGCGGTCACCGGCTTGTAAACCTGCTTTCCAAGCGGGGTCGCCCGGCAAGGTCCCACCGAGAACGGCAGGTGTATAAGGGACGCCGATTTTGTAAGCGCAAGCAGCCATCAGTACGCCGAAGATCAGGTTCATGATCACGCCGGCACTGATGATGATCATCCGAGCGAAAACAGGTTTCGCAGGATAGGAACGTGGATCGAGCCTCGGCTTGGCCTCCTCGGATGCGGTGGGAGAATCCCCCCCTCCTTCTGCATTTCGAATCCTTTCGTTTTCTTCCTTGAGCCGACGCGGATCGTCGTCCTGGCCAAGCATCTTCACGTAACCACCCAGAGGGATGCTACCGATACCGTATTCCGTTTCGCCCCACTGGAACTTGGCCAGTTTTGACGGAAGCTTGATTGGTCCAAATTTCATCGGGACATCAAATCCCACATAGAACTTCTCGCATTTGACTCCAAACATCTTAGCGGCCAAGAAATGGCCTAACTCGTGAACGAAAATCACGAAACCAAGGCCCAGAAACATCGCAATGATGCTGTAGATTCGTGTCGCCCAGGCTTGAAGTAACCCAGACTCAGCGCCGAGGATCCACGGACCGGAGAAAATTGAATCGAACAGCGCATTCCGAGGGAAAGAGCAGACCGATTGTTCAAAAAAACATTCTAGCATGTGATTGGTTTCCAACGGGCAACCTCGTCCCGCGCCCAGCGATCTTGGCAGATCAGCTCTTCGAGGTTCGGATTCTCAGAATAGGTATGGTGATTAAGCACAGACCGACAGATCTTAGCAATTTCCGTCAATCGGATTTTGCCTTGAAGAAAAAGTTCTACGGCGGATTCATTCGCAGCGTTCAATACCGCTCCACATGTCCCCCCCTTTTTGGCGACTTCAAAACCCAGATCCATCGCCGGATATCGTTCGGGATCGACCGGATACCAAGCGAGATTCTGCGGCTTGTCCCATTGCATTCGATGGCAATTCGAAGGTAACCGCTGCGGATACGTAAGTGCGTATTGGATAGGAAGTCGCATGTCCGGAGGACTCAGTTGTGCGACGACCGACCCGTCTTGAAATTCGACCATGGAGTGAATGATCGATTGGGGGTGGATGACTACTTTGATTTGATCCGCTGGGATTCCAAACAACCACCGCGCTTCGATCACCTCCAACGCTTTGTTCATCATGGTCGCAGAATCGACAGTGATCTTTCGGCCCATCGACCAAGTCGGATGTGAAAGGGCTTGTTCGACTGTTGCGTTTTCAAGTTTTTCAATGGGCCAATCGCGCAGCGGACCGCCGCTTGCTGTCAGGATCAAGTTCTCCACGTCATCGCATCCACCGCTCGCCTGCAAGGCTTGGAAGATCGCACTGTGTTCGCTATCGACCGGAAGAATTTGTGCGCCGTGCTCGGCCGCTTGAAGCATCAAATACTCTCCGGCTACGACCAACGATTCTTTGTTCGCGAGGGCGAGTCGTTTTCCGGCTCGAACGGCTGCGAGGCTAGAGTACAAACCGGCCACTCCGACGATCGCACCGATGACGATATCAACCTCAGGAGATGCTACCGCTTCGATCACCGCATCCATGCCATGCAACTTGTGGACGGAACCGCTGTCACGACCGAGCAACCAATCTTCCACCGCTCCACTCCGTTCACCGGTAACCACGGCCCGATGGGGGTGAAACTCATCGCACTGCTGCTGGAAGAGATCCAATTGCTGATGGCAGGAGATACAAGTGATTTCGAAGGAATCTTGATGGCTGCGCAGAACGTCCAAGCTCGATCGACCGATACTTCCGGTCGAGCCAAGGACGGCAACTTTTCGCCTTCGATTCAAATCCATCTGGTGGCCGATGCTAATAAAAACCTTGGCACCGGCGAAAACCGGTCATTTCGACCCGTTACGAAAACAGGTCGATAGAATACTGTGACGGCGATAGAACAAGGTAACTGCGTAAGAACACTGTGACGAAGTGTCCTGGGAACCATTACTCCCGTTAATCTCTACGGATTTTAGGGATTGGAGCGGAAATCCTCAACGCCAATCCCTGCCCAGCCGTTGTTCCCTGTGCATAATATGCGGGTTGCTCGTCCGGAGAGTGAAATCTCTTCGGTGCCGCATATCGTGGCTCAAAGATAGTTTTTTCAAGGGTGGCACACTTACGATGGCTGATGATAACAAGTCCGACAAGCGGTCGAATTCAAGCGGGAATAACCCTTCAGGGAATTCTTGGCTGATGCTCACCCTATTGGCGATCCTATTGATCATGGCCGCCATAAGCTTCGTTTCAAGCGCGCTTTATCAGGAAATCCGTTATCCGGATTTGATCCAACTGATCGATGCGACCAAGTATTCCGACGAGACGCAGTCGTCCCTCAGCGATGAAAACGCTGGTAAAAAAACCATCAGCATCGATGGTGAACAGTACGAATTGAGTCGAATCCGAAATGTTCAAGTGGACAAAGAGACGGTTCGAGGGGAAGTAACCGTAGCGAAGATTGTCGATGGAAAACCGACACAACCTCGCGCTCGGATTTTCCAATCGATCAAAGATAATTCCGAGAGCACCAACAAGGAACTGAAAGAAAAACTTACCGCATCCAAGATTTCTTGGGGTAACTCACCCGGGCAGAGCATGCTCACGCAGTTCTTCTGGATGTTCTTCTTGCCATTCTTCCTGATCTCCACACTCTTGTATTTCTTCATGCGAAGAATGGGGGGGATCGGCTCACCGATGCAATTCGGTCGTTCGAGAGGCAAGCTTTATGCACAGGAAGACATCGGAGTGATGTTTCACGACGTCGCCGGGATTGACGAAGCGGTGGAGGAAGTCCGCGAGATCGTCGATTTCCTCAAGCATCCAGAAAAGTATCAGCGTCTTGGGGGCCGGATTCCCCGCGGTGTGTTGCTCGTCGGTCCTCCAGGAACCGGCAAGACGTTGCTGGCGAAAGCCATCGCCGGCGAGGCGGGAGTTCCATTCTTCTCATTGTCCGGTTCGGACTTTGTCGAAATGTTTGTCGGGGTAGGAGCCGCTCGCGTGCGAGATATGTTCCAACAAGCCGTGGCAAAGTCTCCTTGCATTATCTTCATCGATGAGCTTGATGCACTTGGGAAAAGCCGCGCTGGAAACATCGTCGGCTCGCACGATGAACGTGAGCAAACCCTCAACGCCTTGCTCGTCGAGATGGACGGGTTTGATCCAAACTCGGGTGTTATCGTTATGGCAGCAACGAATCGACCAGAGACGCTCGATCCAGCATTGCTACGCGCCGGCCGATTCGACCGACACGTGCTTGTCGACCGCCCAGATAAACAAGGTCGCGCAGATATTCTGAAGGTGCACGTCAAGAACGTGAAGCTTGCTCCAAACGTAGATTTGAGCCAAATCGCAGCGATTACCCCTGGTTTCGTCGGTGCTGACCTTGCCAATCTCGTCAACGAAGCCGCGTTGCTTGCGGCGAGAAAAGAGCGCAATGTCGTCAGCCAAGAAGAGTTCAACGAGGGAGTCGAGCGGGCAGCGGCGGGGTTGGAAAAGAAGAAACGCATCATGAACGAAGACGAGAAGCTTCGAGTTGCATACCACGAAGCTGGTCACGCCCTAGTCGCTTACTCGTTACCAAATACCGATCCGGTCCACAAAGTATCGATCATTCCGCGTGGTGTGGCTGCATTGGGATACACCATGCAACGCCCCGAGGACGATCGATATCTCGTCACGCAACCTGAACTCGAAGCGCAGATGCAAGTTCTTTTGGCGGGTACTTTAACCGAAGAACTCATATTCAGAGACATCAGTTCCGGTGCATCGAACGACCTCGAACGCGCGACAAACATCGCCCGAGCCATGGTTATGCAGTACGGAATGAGCCGGCTCGGTCGAGTGAATTTTCGCGAAGGAAACCGCTCACCGTTCCTTGCTACCTCCGGTTCGGAATCCTTTGGACGCGATTACTCTGAACAGACCGCAAGAGAGATCGACCAAGAGGTCAAGCGACTCATCGACGAATCGATGTTCAAGGCTCAATCGATTTTGACCGAGCGGCGCGCTGCACTCGAGTCCCTTGCGCAGCGACTCATGGAGGTCGAGGTTGTCGACGGAGAGGAATTGAAGAAGATCGTCGATGCGACTCTTGGAGGCCCAAGGGTTGTGCCGGGAACCAATTCAGATCCCGCAACGGAAAAAGGTTCAACGGCGATCGGGCAGGGGAATCACTCCGGGCCTCTTTCCGGGCCTTTAGGGATTACTCCAATGGATTCAGGGACTTGATTCCAATCCTTTGTAGCCTGGGATTGACAACAGAAAAAACCCTCAAACACTTTTCCGTTCCGAGCTAATAATACTCAGATTCTCGTTGACTCAGCAATTGCATTCCTCGATAATCGATTAGTTGGATGCTCAGGAATCGAGTGGAAAAGGTTCGTTACTGATTCGGATCTGTTCGGTCGTAGCTTGGGTCATTGTCTGTTTTTTGGAATGCTCATCGAACTCGATGGGCCATGTGTTAAGGGTTTGTTTCAGTGACGAATATTTTTGTTGGGAACCTTTCGTTCCGCGCGACGGAAGAAGAGGTTCGAGAGGCTTTCAGCCGTTTCGGGCAAGTAGCGAAGGTTAGTATCATTACCGAGCGGGAAACAGGTCGTTCCCGTGGTTTCGCTTTCGTGGAAATGCCGGATGCGGATGAAGCAAGGGCTGCAATTGAAGGATTGAACCAGCAAGAAGTCGCTGGTCGTCGAATTTCGTGCAACGAAGCTCGTCCGCGAGAAAACACCCCACGTTCCGGTGGCGGTGGTGGTGGCGGATACGGTGGTGATCGTGGCGGTGATCGCGGCGGTGATCGTGGTGGTTACGGCGGTGGCGGCGGCTACGGCGGTGGCGGCGGCGGTCGTGGCAACGGTGGCGGTGGTGGTGGCGGACAACGTCGCCCTTATCGCGACCACTAAGAGTTCCCCAGGCATCCTTCACGGATGCCACCAGGGACACTAAAAGTTGCTAAAAATTCAAAACATCGAACGGAGGCTTCGGCCTCCGTTTTTATTTGCCCTCTCACGCGGATCGAGGTCGTTAATCAATACCCCTGATTCAATTTGACTCCCCAAAGCTCAGTACTGCAGCAACCCGATCACCTTGCCAGGAACCCGCCGCGCCTCTGCATGCGTGAGCATCTCTCGTAGATCCTGACGAACAGCAATTGCACTACCATACGCTCGATCCGAAGCGACATCCCGCATGGCAAGTAAATCCATGCTATGGTGCTCAATTTCATCGCTGAGCAAATCTCGCTCCAGTATGCGATGAAACACCGAACCATCAGAAGGCTCTGCACCTATCGCCAATCGCGTAATCGCTCTCGAAGCTGCACGCTCTTCCACACGCTCACCCGGATGCCTCTGACTACTTGAATACAACAATCCATCCGACTGGGCGACTTGATTCGGAATGATCTTGAAAAAGCGTAATGGCTCACCTCCCAACTCCACGTAAACCATCGGCAGCTTGGAGATACGCATACACGCAAACAGCGTCGACTGAAAACTAGCTTCCGGAAACACATCCTCAATGATGCGTTCGATCATCGCAAACGTACACCAGTTCTCACTTCCACGCACATTCTCAATCGCAGTCTTGAGAAATGGTTCGTAAAAACCCAACTCGGAAGCAATCGCATCCATCAATACTTCGATCGTTTCGCACGAGTACTCCCACTGGCCTTCAAGCTGATCGCAGTGGGTGGTCAGACGATGGGCGATCTCATGCCAACGCGTAAAGTATCGGCGGGCATACTTTTCCCCACGGCAATCAACTACTGCGACGAATTTGTCGTTCTCTTCGCCCGAAACATTGCGACGACGAATCAATGCGCCAAAGGCTTCGTCATCCTCATCATCAAATCGGGCTCTCAATCCAGCAAAAACATACTCGCCACGCTCACGGGCATAGAAGTCAGTTAGTCGATCAAAGTCTTGCTCTACGTGGATTTCTTCGATTGCCAATGCCAAGCGATCAGCAACAAGCTTCTGTAAATCTGCGGCACCTGCAATACCTGATTGTCCGATTCCGCCGCAATGCTCAACCCACGAGTCAACCATTGCCAAACACTTGGCAACGGTTCCTCGAAATGGGTCGTCTGAAACAACTCCTAAAGCCCGGGCGAGCTGAACCAACTCAGGGGAAGATTCTTCGTTAATCATTCACTCTTAATAAACTGCTTGACTCCATCGTAGAACTTTCGCCAGTCGAACTTCTCCGCATTATCTTTCTTCTTCGAAGTCCGATGCGCTACGATCTGGCGTTGCATTTCCAACAGAGTAATCGCGTGACGAAACGAAAGCTGTTCGCTCTCAGCGAACTTGATAAGCGAAGCTGGCATCGGAATTTCCATGCCTTCCTTCTTGCTCTCTTTGCTCCCCTTACCCGTCATCAAGTAATCCAATGACAATCCGAAAACCTGCGCAATCGTAAGCAAATTCTCAGCGCTTACATTTCGCTTGCCACTCTCCAACTCGGAAAGAAAACTCTTGCTTAAGCCCACCTTGATACACAAGGTCTCTTGCGTCCAGCCTAACTCCAAACGCCGCTTTTTGATCCGTTCACCTACTGTCATGATCATCGATCCCGTTGAGAATGTATGCGATTAAAAACTGATAACGATTCGGTACGTGAGACGTAACGCGATTCTAGAAGATAAAAAAACGGTTTTCAATCGATTTCCCAAGTTTTTTATAGCATTTGGCGAATAAACGCTTCTTGCAATCCACCCCACTGCAAGATCCCTCTAGCGGCTAATTGGCGATTTCTGGTACCAAACCAAGGAACTGGGCAAACTATCCAATTTACCCAAATCCCCGCTGATCCGATCCAACCCCCTTTGGAGTCTTGCACAATGACTATCCCTGCCCCCCTGCGTTATCTCACTTGCACCCTTCTGTTCCTTCTGACGGCCCCCCAAGGAATCGCTCAAATGCGGCCAGATGAAGTCATCGCGCAATCGGGACAACTTCTTACCGAAACCATGGCACAGCCCCTATCAAAGGTACCCCAAGCCATGATCGAAAACGCTTCCGGTGTGGCGATCATCCCCAATGTCGTCAAAGGAAGCTTCATCGTCGGGGCAAGACACGGTAAGGGTGTGCTATTCGTTCGCGAACCAAACGGGACTTGGCACGCTCCTGTCTTCATCTCACTTACAGGTGGAAACATCGGTTGGCAAGTTGGAGTCCAGTCCTCGGATATCATCTTGGTCTTTAAAACCCCCCGTAGCATCCAAGGGATCCTCAATGGAAAACTTACGCTCGGCGCAGACGTAGCCGCCGCAGCCGGGCCGGTCGGCCGCGAAGGTGGCATCGGAACCGACGGGCAACTTCAAGCTGAGATCTACACCTATTCGCGCAGCCGTGGCCTCTTCGCTGGGGTCTCCATCGACGGATCGGTCTTGCAAGTCGATCGCATCGCCACAGGTGCTTACTACAACATCTCCTCCATCAACCAAACTCCTGTTGTTCCACCCGCTGCACAACAACTCACGGAATCCGTAGCGAAATACGCCGCTCAGATCGCTTCAGGATCCGCAGTACCAGCCTCCGCAAAAGCGGTCGGCGCAAGTGAATCCGAAGTCGTACGCGGACAACTGGTGCAACTAGCTCCAAAACTCTTCGACCTGCTAGACGAAACCTGGAAGCAATACTTGGGCCTACCCGCTTGGATGTTCCTCGGAGGAGCTCCCGC
>Ga0315899_10000855_pt1 | contig 35955 bp, 22 predicted proteins | sample LakEriMetagenome_2_FD_203518 | JGI IMG/M metagenome (GOLD analysis project Ga0315899, IMG submission 203518) | Freshwater fungal communities from buoy surface, Lake Erie, Ohio, United States - Buoy 4 MA112 | ecosystem: Environmental > Aquatic > Freshwater > Lake | place: USA: Lake Erie, Ohio...
ATTCACAACTTATTGGAATATGGAATTTCGCCTTCAGCAATCAATAAGTTTATGCGCTGTCCGCTCGACTTCTATTATCGCTATGTGGTTGGTCTCGGAGAAGTCGAAAGCTTGGAAGAAAACATGGAAGCCTCGACTTTCGGTTCTATTGTTCACGATGTCTTGGAGACTTTGTACAAGCGTTATGTCGGAAAGACGATGCTCGATGAAGATTTCAATGCATTCAAATTTGAGTTAGATACGTTGATCGATGAAGCCATTCATCGTCTGTACAATTCGAATTTTGAATTGGCCGGATTCGATATCATCATGCGTCGCATTGTAAAGCGCATGATTGAAGTGGTGTTGGAACACGACCAGCTTAAGTTTGGTGAAGCACGTGCGAAAGGAGAAGAGCGCATGGTGAATGGGGTAGAGGTAGAGTTGAAGGCAGATCTTCCAATGGAAAAGATTGGTGTGAGTCTTCCGGCACGTGTTCGCGGAAAGGCTGATCGTGTGGATGAGCAGAATGGGAATTTCATGGTACTCGATTACAAAACCGGAAGTGTGAAGTCTGATGAATTGAAGTTGAGTGATAAGGAAGGACCATGGTTGAAGGACACGAAGCCCAAACTGCTTCAGATTTTAACCTACTCGTACATGTGGGTGAAAGATGGTCATGCACCTGAGCATACGCAGGCCATGCTGTTCGGACTGAAACAAGCAAAGCAAGGACCTGTTCCGCTTATGCGTGGACAAGAACCTGCAGTTCTCCGTGAAGTAGACATCGAAAAGTTTGAAGAAGAGTTGCTCGGAGTGTTGAAGAGTTTGTTAGAAACAGAAGTATTTAGACACAATCCGGAATCGGAATATTGCGAATTTTGCAAGTAGTGAAACAACGCGTATTAATCATAGCCTATTATTGGCCTCCTGCAGGTGGAGGAGGGGTTCAACGTTGGTTGAAGTTTGTGAAGTATTTGCACAACAGCGATTGGCAGCCCGTGGTTTTTGTGCCAGAGAATGCCGATTATCCGGTGTATGATGAAACGTTGTTGTCGGAAATTCCAGAAGGAGTGGAAGTGATTCGATGTCCTATTTTCGAACCTTACCGTGCTTTGCGAAAAGCCACAGGGAAAGGCGATGCGGGGATAAGTGCAGGATTCATTCGCAGCGACAAAGGACCTTCATTTATGGAACGTTTAATGGCGTGGGTTCGTGGGAATATATTAATTCCAGATGCGCGTATGTTTTGGATTCGTCCAGCTTCTAATTTCTTGTTGAAGTATTTGAAGGAGAATCCTGTAGATATGATTGTAAGCACAGGGCCTCCGCACAGTATGCATTTGATTGCGCGTCGCGTTCATCGAAAGACAGGCCTTTCTTGGTTAGCAGATTTTCGCGATCCGTGGGTAAACATGGACAATGCAGATAAGTTTCAGATGAGTGCTTGGGCGAAGCGCAGGCATACAAAGTTAGAACGTAGTGTCTTAAAGGAGGCGACTGTTGTAGATACGGTGAGTTGGTATTTGAGCGCAGAGTACGAGAAGATTCGTGGAAGTGAAGTGAAAGTGTTGACGAACGGATTCGATCATATAGATTTTGAAGGAAGAGAAGTGAAGCCAACGGATAAGTTTATTCTCGGACATTACGGAACCTTTGGCGACGATCGGAATGCTCCGGCCTTGTGGCGCGCGTTATCACGTTTGGTGAATGAAAGCGAAGAATTCAAAAACCGAATGATTATTCGGTTGGTGGGTCCAACCGATGGATCGGTCTTGGAAGACGTCAAGCGTAACGGACTTTCCGAACATTTGGAATACATTCCTTATGTGAAGCACAACGAAGTCCTAGACCTTATGCTCACTCCACAATTGTTGTTGGTTATCTTGAATCAGAACGCCAACGAAGAAGGACGTGTTACAGGAAAGATATTTGAGTACGTCGCCACTGGCAATCGCGTTCTAGGTATGGGCAGTGTCACCAGCGATTGCGCCCGTGTCATTAACGAAAGTGAAAGCGGCGCTATGATTGCCTTTCACGATGAAGAGCGTATTTACGAATTCATTAAGCAATCCTTCCCTTGCCCCATTAACGAACCTTTGAATCCGAGGGTTATGAAGTACTCTCGTCAGTCTTTGACTGACTCCCTTCGAGACAATGTCTTTGACGAATGCAGTGAGAAGTAACATCTTCGATTTTCTAATTACGAAGTAGGAATTATGCAATATGAATTACGCAGTAGGAATAAAGCCTTAGGCTTTCCCATTACGCAGTTCCAAGAGCCCCTAAGGGCGACATGAGTAATGCCCCCAGCAGAGCTGGGGGATAAAGTTTCAAATGACTTCGATTTCTTGAGGAAGAAGCACTAGTATAGGCTCTATCCCCCAGCTTCACTGGGGGCATCACCCATGCCGCTCTCAGAGCGAGCTCTACTTCATTACTTCAAATCGCTTCACCAACTCTCCCACTCTAAAGATGTAATTGCCATCTGCGAAGTTGGAAACAGGAATGGTTGTTTGCGTTGAAAGTAACTGTTGCTTGTAAACCAATTTTCCAACGGCATCGAAGATGAACATGTCTTTTCCAACAAGGGCGTTGGTGATTTGAATATTCAACTCTGAGCGGGTTGGGTTCGGGTACAAGTTGATGGTTGCAGAAAGTTCAAGAATGCTATTGTCGATTTGACCGTCGCAGTTCTCGTCTATTCCGTTAGCTCCAATCTCCTCTGCATTCGGATTTACCGATGCGTTAGTATCGTCGCAATCAGTGTTATCAAGGACATATCCAACGGGCTGAATACAATCTGAAATCTCAACGTTCGGATTTCCAAATAAATCACTGTCAGAATCTTCGTAGTATGAAATACCCGGTGTAACAACAACTGCAGCCGTGAGAGATGTGATGCTCGAACATCCACCGCCTGTTAGTGATATGGTGGAATAGTAGTAAGTAGTACCCGGAGTTAAAGATGTGGGTGTGTAACAATTCGAGGTGGCACTTGGAATTGCTGTTCCTCCAATTGTGCTGTTGGTAGCATTGCTGTACCATTGATATGCAGGGGTCCCTGTTCCGTTGGCGTAAGCGACACACATTTGACTGGCCGTTCCTCCAACACATATGCTACTTGATGTTGGTTGAGTAGTGAAAGTTGGACTTGCATTCACTTGTACTTGACTGGTAGTGCTTGTGACAGCAGTTCCAGAAGCGGTCGAAGTCACAACGCAATAATAATATATTGTTCCAACTGTTGCCGTTGGCGGTGAAAATGGACTAGAAGTTGCACCTAAAATTGATGACCCTGAAATAGTATTGTTTACTGTATTGCTATACCATTGATAAGATAGTGCATCTGTTGTTCCTGTCACGATAGCATTAATTGGCTCTGGCGTTGTATTCTGACAAACAGACTGTGAGCCTAATGGTTCTATGCTAAATGTTTGACCGCCTGAACCAACGGATACATTCTGATTAAAAATTGACTGCCCACATGAATTAGCGAAACTCTGCGTAATAGTATACGATCCTTCAGAAGTGAACGTCAAGTTCAAAGAAGACGAACCGGGCACCCATTGTGACCAATTAGGAGCAGAGCTACCTAAGGAACCTGAAACTACTACCCATCCAGTTGCGGGAGATATTGACCAGGTGTAGGATCCCGATTGAGAGCACGAGAAATTTCCTCCCACATACGATCCTTGCTGTCCGGAATTGGTAACATTGATATTTCCATTTACTGGAATTGAATTAGACGACAGACTAAAATTAGCTGTCGGAGCAGAACTAACAGTAATTGGTGAAACATTACTCGATGTTGTCCCACATGCATTTGAGGCAATAACCGTAGCATAGAAAGTATTTGCAGGAAACGCACCACCGGGCTGACCGCAAGACGAAGTTGTGAACGTATGTGAGATATTTTGAATTCCTTGAATATCGGTAAGAATAGTTGGAGAACTTGGATTATCACTTACCACAAATGTGTATGTTGTACCTGGCGAATTAGGCGCGTTTGTAAAAGGATTATTTGGGTTGATTAAAAAATCAACAGTTTGTCCTGCACACAATCCAATGGAATTTGTTACTCCCGCTGTAACATACGGGTTGGAAGAAACATTAACAACAACCTGATCAAAAACGGAACTTATACCGGCAGTTGCAGTTCCTGTGAAAACATAAGTTCCAACTGGAAGATTGCTAAAAGTGGGATTCGCGATATTCGACTGGTAATTACCAGGATTACTGGTCCACGAGTATGCCACGATCTCGCCATTTGGTACATTCGTTACCGTTGAAACAATGTTCGCTGATTGGCCTTGACAAATGGTAATATCTTGTCCCGCACTGAAGTTTAATTGCGCTGAGGAACTCAGCCCAAAAGCACTGATGAGAATTAATGATACAATTCCTTTAATTGCTGAGCTTAAATAATTTTTCATTTTATTTTTTTAACTGTCGCGTATATTTAATTCAAAGGTAATTCTTTATTGCTGAGTAGATTACTAGAAGCGTAACAAAACAAATAATTTGTTTAATAGTATGTTTATAGATGAACAGGCGATGTAAATTCAAACTTACAGATCAATCATCTTCGATAATCAATTCTTCGAATCAATCGCTATGCGATCAATCGTTCCGATTAAGCAACGCAGTTCAAACAACGCAGTTCCAACAACGAGGTTCAAATTATTCCACTCAAAATTCTCCTGCAATCCGCGCCAATACTGTCTTTTTTGATAAAATTCAGTCCGTCATTAGCATAAACATTTGAAAAGCTTATCGATTTCCATTCGGAAATTCACAAAAAAAAGCCCGCTTTCGCGGACTTTGAATCTATCACTTGGTTACGTTATTTCGAGAAATAAGAGGCTTTACCAAGCCTAACAATGCAAAGATAATGGAATTAACTAAATCTCAAAAAAATGAATTATAAGAAATTTGAATTACACTTTTCAAAACCTAGAATAAATAGATATTACTATGCTGCAGGTTCATCTCGGACAAAAGCTATTCACATGTACAAACAAAATATACTCGTTGCACAGGCCATTCATCCAGTGCTTGGGATTTTTGAGGTCGTTCTTAGAAATTCTATTGATGCCAAGCTCTGCAAGCACTTTCAAGATGATAACTGGATCATAAATCAAAAAAATGGATTTATGACTGATTCTCATTTGTTGTTTATGGGAAAGCAATCGCAAGAATTCAAAAGAAACGACTTTTAAAAAAAAAGAAGTTCTTAAGGCAGAACAAAAATTAAAAATGAAATATTCAAAAACACCTTCGACATCTATAACTCCCGGAAACATTATTGCTGAGCAGTCCTTTAGTTTTTGGACAAACTTTTTTGAGGCTTACCACTTTTAAATTCTTAAGGGAAAGCCTATTCAAATATTTAGCAACTTACCTCCTGGAGTGGGGAGGAAAGAAATATTTCAAAAACTCAACGCTATTAGACAATTCAGAAATAGAATTAACCACAACGAACCCATTTGCTTTGTCAATAACAAATTCAGTTACTCAGAAATTGAAGCCATTCACCAGTCGATTTACGAGCTGCTTAATTATATCGATGATCGAATTTTAGATTTTGTGAAAACGATAGATAAAACAGAAGAAACCTTAAATCATCTTCGATGATCAATTCTTCGAATCAATCTTTCATATCAATCACTTCGTGATCAAACCTTTGGTGAAATAACAACGCAGTTCTAATTATGCAATAGGCATTACGCAGTAGGAATAAAATCTTCGATTTTCCAATTACGTAGTAGGAATAACGTAGTTCCATCAACGTAGTTCCTACTTCCTCGTCGGTGTTCCTTCCAAGAACTTAATCATTCTCCCGTTCTCGTAAATACCGCGTTGAACCAAATTACCCGACTTCTTGTCGTAGATGGTGCACTCGCCGTGATAGCGATTGTTCTTGTAATTTGCATCTTCTTCCAATCTTCCGTTTTCCGTATAGATTTTACTTGAACCGTTCAACTCTCCGTTTTTGTAGGTGCAGTCGCGCCATAGTCCACCGAAGTCGTAATAGTATTTCCAACGCCCAGTGCGTCTGCCTTCTTTGAATTTTCCTTCACTCACTAAACGACCATTTTCATTGTATAACATAGACAGTCCATTCAACTCTCCATTCTTTCCATAAGTGATTAAACTTTCCAAGTCTCCGCGCTCAGAAAAGTTTAACCATTTTCCAACTTTGATGTCATTGTTCCAACTTCCAACATAAAGGTATCTGCCTTTCTTAGGTTCATAGCCGATCCACTTGCCAGCCATTTTTCCATTCTTGAAATTTCCTTCGTCTTTTATTTTCTCATTCTCATACCAACTGGTCCATTTGCCATTTTCTTCTCCAAGTAAATAACTTCCTTTTTGCAACAATCCTCCATCCTCGTACCACGTCGTCCATTCACCTTCTTTTTTATCGGCAACGAAATTCCCTTCCTTCCATTTCTTTTCACTCGGATATTGATATACCCATTTGCCTTCCATCTGTCCTTTTTCAAATTTTCCTTTCGATTGCCAAACGCCATTTTCGTGGTAGTAAATCCAATCGCCTTCTTGCAAATCTTCAACGAAATTTCCTTCCATATCCTTCACACCATTGTCTCTGTACCACTCCCAGTTACCCGTCTTTTTTCCGTTATCGAAATTTCCTTTTACATGCAAATTCCCATTGTCGAAATATTCCTCATAAGGACCAGTCACCAATCCTTGTGTGTACGTCGTTGTTTTACGTAATTTTCCATCGCTGAAGAATTCACTCCATTTACCGTCTTTAATTCCTTTCACATAAGCCCCCGTAGTTTGTACACTTCCTTTCGAAAAGTATGCTTCAAATAATCCGTCTGGAATGCCATTCGAATAGTTTGTTTTACTACTAATTTTTCCGTCTTCATTTTCTTCAGCAAGAATACCGTTACCGCCGGTGACAAGCTGTTTGCCTTGTTTGTCGAAGTAACTATTTAGTTTTACAATGGAATCGGCATAAGAAATTTCGCTTTGAATTTTTCCGTTGTCGTAATAGGCATTCCAAGATCCAATCTTTTTGCCTTGAGCAAAAAATCCTTCTTGAATTTTAACTCCTTTTTCGTTGAACGTTCGTTGAATACTGTCTTCATTTCCAAATTTGAAATAGCCTTCTACTTGTAATTTTCCATTGGTGTGATAACGGAAAACTTTCCCATTGAAATAACCGTTACGGTACATGCTCTCTTCTTGAAGCGTTCCGTCTTCGTAATAAAACTTCCAAAGACTATCTTCTTTTCCTGTTATGTTGAAAAGGCCTTCGCTTCGAACTTTTTTATTCGGATAGTAATCTCTGTAGAATTTTTGAGCATTGACTGAAAAACTCAGGAGTATCATGCAAATGGAAAAAACAGTTCTCACGTTGAAGGTTTTCTGATTGTTATTCATATTTCGAAAATAATTCCTTCAAATGAAGTTAAAACATTCCGACACTTCTTTTATTGAACATTGCAAGGCTTATATTTGAACACTAAACCTTTCGAAATGCGTTCGACTATTATTTCTTTTTCAATTGCTTTGCTTGCAGTAACTGGCGCTTACTTTTTCATTCCATCTGTTACTATGGTTGTAGACAAAGGTGGCGCAATGGAAGAGGGACACGGCATTAATCCTTCGAGCAGAAAATATTTTGAGTACATGCGCAATCGCGATCCTGAAACAGGAATCGTTCCTGAAGGAATTTTTGAACGCAGCGTGAACTTCGCGAATCATTTGCCCCGTGTTGCGGATAGAGATTACAATTGGATTTCAAAAGGTCCATTCAACATTGGAGGTAGAACGCGGGCCTTCGCCGTAGATGTGTTGAATAGCAATCACCTCATTGCAGGTTCTGTAACCGGAGGAATGTGGAATTCGTTGAACGGCGGTGAGTCTTGGAACAAGACCACTGTACCTGAGCAATTGCAAAGTGTCAGTTGCATTGCGCAAGACACACGTCCAGGTCATGAAAATACCTGGTACTACGGTTCAGGTGAAGAATTTTACGGAGTAGTTTCTGGAACATCTTTCACGGCTTTGCTCAGTGGAGATGGAATGTGGAAAAGCACAGACAACGGACAAACATGGTCGCATCTCATGTCTACTTCAAGCGGAACGCCACAAAACAACATGCAAAATGGTAGCTACGATTTCGTTTGGCGCGTCATCACCGATCACACCAATTTGAATGAAGATGTTGTGTATGCCGCTGTTTACAACGGAATTATTCGAAGTAACGATGGAGGAAATACGTGGACGCAAGTTCTCGGATTCACATCTGGTGCTAGCGAGTTTGTAGATGTTATGATGACTCCAAGCGGTGTCTTGTATGCAACATTCAGCGACAACAGTACAAACGGTGGCGGATTCTTCAGAAGCACCGATGGTTTCAATTGGACGGAAATTTCTCCAGTCTTACCTCAAATCGCAAATCTGAGAAGAACAGTGATGTGCGCGAATCCGCAAAACGAGAATGAGATTTATTTCTTGGGTGAAACCATTAACAATACCTTCTATCCGATAGATCACTTCTTCTACAAATACACTTTCCTCGGCGGGGATGGAAGTGGTGCAGACGGAAACTGGGAGAATCGCTCAGCGAATCTGCCTTCAGTGCCTTGTCAATTGTATACAGGAATCGATTACGATTTCGCAACGTTCCGAACCCAATTCAGTTACGACATGTGCATAGCGCATCACCCGTCAATTCCGAACTTAGTGTTCATCGGAGGAACCAACCTTCATCGCAGCACAGATGCTTTTGCTACTTCAACTTCTGTTGATTGGATAGGCGGTTACCGTTGCAATGTTCCGGAGCCTTGGCATTATGTATACGAAGAGCATCATCCTGATCAACACTTCATAGCATTTGATCCTGCAAACGAATTAGGCATGTACAGTTTGAACGACGGTGGCGTGCGTTACACGTCTAATGTTACCGCCGATAGCGTTCAATGGCAATCTCTGAATAAGGGTTATCTGACTTCACAGTTCTACACAGTGGCCATGGAACCTGGCAACACGAGCAGCCAGTTTTTAATGGGAGGAATGCAAGACAACGGAACGTGGTTAACGCACACCTCAGATGCAACTTCACCTTGGAGAGAAATGCATGCCGATGACGGTGCTTATTGCGCAATGCCATTTGGTGCAGACTATGTAATCACCAGTTCTCAGAGCGGACGTATTTTCAAGAAATCAATTGATGCAAATGGAAATCTTACCGGAACAGAACGAATAGATGCCGAGAACGGTCCGGCTGCATTGTTCATCAACCCTTTGCTTTTAGACCCATGGACCAACAGACTTTTCATTGCTGGAAATAAAATGATCTGGTATCTCGATAGAGTAGACACTATTTCTGTAACCGGAAACTATCCGACAGCTCGCAACACAGACGACTGGTCGAATGTAGCGTCAAGCACAATCACGTTAACACAAGGAAGCATATCTTGTCTCGACATGGCCTACGCAGATAACAGCGTGTTGTATTATGGAAGTTCAGCTGGAAAATTATTCAAGCTAACCGATTTATATGGAACCCCTGTGAAGACCAATATTTCTTCAACGTTGTTTCCAACGAATTCATATACTTCTTCGGTAAGTACGAACGATTTGAATGCAAATGAAGTCATGGTAAGTTTTTCCAACTTCAACAAGAAAAGTATTTTCCATTCAACCGATGCGGGTGCATCATGGGTGAATGTAAGTGGAAATTTAGAAGAGAATGTAGATGGGACAGGGAACGGTCCTGCTGTGTATTGGGTTGAAGTTTATCCGAGCACACCAACCATTTATTTGGCGGGAACCAGTGCTGGTTTATTCAGCACTACCGAGTTGAATGGCGAAAGCACTGTTTGGCAAATGGAAGGGGCAGGTACAATCGGAAATGCTGTTGTGAATATGATTGCTTCTCGTCCGTTCGACGGTACTGTTGCTGTTGCAACCCATGCCAATGGAATTTATACGGCGAACTTGCCTGTTGTTCCTGAAGTTTCTGTTGAAGCACTTGCAGACCGAATGGTAGCAGTATCGGCTTTCCCGAATCCAACCGTCGATGAGATTCATTTCAACATGCAATTGATGCCGGGTGAAACAACCGAGATGAATATTTACTCATTAGATGGAAAATTGTTGAACACGAAGAAATGGAAGGCCATTGGAAGAGAGCAACTTTCGTGGGAAGCCGCTCATGCAGGAACATTTATTTATCAATTGAAATCCGGAAGCACTACAAGAACCGGTAAATTTGTTGTCACAAAATAATTCGAAATATGTCTGAAATCATTTCAACCGATAATGCTCCGAAACCAGTTGGTGCTTATCCACATGCAAGAAGAGTAGGGAATCTTTTGTTCCTTTCGGGTGTAGGTCCGCGCATTGCGGGTAGCGATGCAAACGATACGGGCGTGCCCGGATTGAAGTTAGATAAATTCGGAAATTTTATTGAATTCGATTTTGAAGCGCAGTGCAGAAATGTCTTTGACAATGTTCGCGCAATTTTAGACGCCAGCGGATCGAAGTGGGAGAACTTGGTTGACGTAACGGTGTTCTTGGTGAACATGAAGCGCGACTTTCAAACCTACAATCGCTTGTATGCTGAATACTTCAAGGACGCTAATCCCTGCAGAACAACTGTAGAGATTAACGCCCTTCCATCGCCTATTGCGATTGAGTTGAAGTGTATAGCTACTATTTAATTTTCACTCCCCAGACATCTACGCCTTGGAATTGTTGCAATTCCATTTTAATAGATCCGACTTTGATTTTGGCTTGTGCCATAATAGGTAGGTGATGTGCGTCATCTGTTACCCAAACCGCTAGGTCATTGGGATCTTTGAAAATACGTCCCTTCTGAACCACAGGTGCGAAGCGCAAACATTTGAATGTTCCTGCATCTACGCTTACGGTTTCTTTTCCAACGTAGCGCATTTTCAAACGGTAGATTTCATCGTCTACCAGTGTTTCAATGGTTATGATATCGCCTTGCTTGGTGTTTGTGAAGTCCATTGTGCGAGCGTAGAATGCAGCGCTCATCATGTCCTGAACAAACGCAGGAGCAAGGTAACCTTCATTCTTTCTATTCTTGAATGCACGCTTGTGCTGAAAGAAGAAGTAGTCTTGCATAATCATGTAACCGCCCTCATCGCAAGTGCGCTTGAATTGGTATGGGAAGATCCCTTGCTTGTCTACGTACGATTCGTACTTATCACGAACTTTGAAGAACCAATCGAATGATCCGGAACTGTATCCTTCACCAACAATGTGGTAGGTATCTCTTCCTCCGAATTTTTTGTTTCCTTCTTCTACAGAAATGGTGGCAACGCCCGCGTCTACAACCCCGTAGTGAATGCGGTATGTCGATTTTTCTCCAGATGTAAAGGCGTAGTTATTAATGCTGCGCAACGCATGCACAGGTAAATTTTCAACTTTAACAGGCGTAGGTTTAGAACTTTGGCCAAGCATATTCAGCGCTCCCACTGACAATGCGGTAAAAAAGAAAAGGTGTTTCATAAAGTCGTTTTGTTTTTAGTTAACGGAACTTTCGATCCGAAATTTCAAACATTGGACCAAATTCTTATTCCACCACCACGCGCTTCACTGTGAATGAATTTTCTGTTCGGAAAATGAACTCATAAAGTCCAGGTGCAAAATCAGAAACATCAACGGAATAGCGCATGCTGTTGAATTGGAAGTTCGAAATATTCTTTCCTGAAACATCTTTCACCTGCACCGAAACATTTCCAGCGTGAGCATTCAATTCAATATTTAAATCAGATGAAGTTGGATTCGGATAAAGTGTGAGTCCAATTTCATTCAAGGTGTATGTGTACACAGAAGTCTCGTCGATGTATCCGTCGCAATCGTTATCAATGCCATCTACAGTCTCCACGGCTGAAGGACTAATTGCCGGATTCGCATCGTTGCAATCGTCGTTGTTTGTAGCTGCTCCAGTTGGCACTGTGCATGAATAAAGAACCACACCTGCGCCATATCCGTCGCCATCAATATCCATGTAATAGGCTTGACCTAAACCTTCATCAATAGCACCGTTACAGTTATCATCTATGTCATTACAGAATTCTGTAGCGTCTGGATTCATACCGCTATTGTTATCGTCACAGTCACCTGCGCATGCAGAGAATCCGTCTCCATCGGCATCGAATCCTTCGTCAACTATTCCATCGCAGTTATCGTCGAGATTGTTGCACAATTCCATTGCACCTGGATAAGACAAGGCGTTGCCATCGTTGCAATCGTCAATACAAGAAAAGAAACCATCTCCATCGAGATCTGCATTGGTTGTAATGAACGAACTGTTGTCGTTGCAATCGTTTCCGTTCGTTACATATCCTGAAGGAATCTCACATCCTGTGGTCATCGTTTGTGGATCGCCAAATCCGTCTCCATCAGCATCTGTGTAGTATTCAATTTGGTTAGAAACAGTTACTGCGCCGGTCCAAGTAACACTGTCGTTCGCTGTTCCGTTTGTTACCACAAGAGTTACATCATATACACCTGGAGTTGTATACATCACATAGGGATTTTGTAACGTAGAAGAACTTGGTACACCGCCCGGGAATATCCAGTTCCATGAAGTCGGATTGTTGTTTGTATTATCTACAAAGTGCACAGGGTAATTTACGCATGAAACATTGTTGAATGTTGCGCTAGCCGCTATGTATTGAACAGGCATGCATGGACCAATTTCGGTAAGTACGTTGTGGATGTATACATTTAACGCTTCATCGAATGCAGCAATACATACTTCATCTCCTGTAAACGATTCAACGTAAACACGAAGAATAGGTGTTGCTGTGAAGTGAACAGGAATCATACTTCCCAAGTGTCCGAGTGCACCAATTTTCACTCCACCAACTTCCTTATAAATAACAGAAGACCATGAGCTCAATGGCACAAGTGAAGTAACGTTTGAAATTGTGGCACCTCCGATATCGAATTGAAGTGCATTTATTTCTCCATTTGGATTAGTCAAAGTAATGTCGAAGTACCCAAGTTCAGCATTGACGTTTGTTACACCGAGTATGGCTGTTTCAGATCCGTCAACAATTTCTGGATCCCAAGCACAGGGTTGCATTAAACCTGGAGCAATACCTTCATCTATTTGGGCATGGATGCAAGCTTCAAGATATGCAGCGTCTGCGATACTAATATCACCGTCGCTATTTAAGTCATTGCATATTGAAGCGCCTAAATCAGAATATACTGCACTGTTCCCATAAAGGTCTACATCTGCTTGCGTGTAACTTAAGTCAGTATTCAGATCTCCTTTTTTCATCTCTGCCGGACAGTTTCCAAGGCAGTCTGGTTGAGCATTTCCGAACAATTGTCCAACACAGTCTACAATCTCAGGACAAGATCCAATCGGAAGTTTAACGAAATTGACGATGTTATTCATCGCATCTCTTTCGAATGAAATACATACCTGTGCCCAGTTGTTGTCGTAGCGTAATTCATAATTTCCTAGGGCATCGGGGTCTTGATCCCAATTGGTTCTTACTACTAAGTGATAAGTTCCTGCAGGTACGTTTGTGATATCGATCCATTGACAGCTAAGTCCAGAACCATAAACATCATAACAACCAGCTGTAATACCCATGTTACCACAACCGAATTTCGCAACACCTGTAACGCAACCTAAATCCAATACGCAGAAACCGTTTTTAAATCCGATTTCAGGCATAAGGTTTCCGTTCGAATCATAAAGTAAATATTCTGCATAACCCGAATAGTGGTAGTGGTTGTGGCAAGGGTCAAAAATGAATTGTGGGTTAGCAACGTTTGGAACCCCAATGAAATAATCGAGATTTCCGATGTTGTCTATTCGAGTAGAAAAGCGAACCACTTGTCTGGTTCCCAATCCTTGAATACATCCTTCATTCACTAAACATCCATCCGTAGCATTCAAAGTAGTTTGGTAAAGCGAGGTGTACAATACGTTTCCTTCAACTAGTAAATCAGGACCCACATTCGAACAGTTTGGATCGCCGTTGTAATAACAAACAGAAGGCTCTTCAGCCAATGGACTGTAATTACACGCATTCAAATCCATACACCCAACAATAGGTCCCATGTATTCGAACAGAACTTGAAATGAGCTTAGCCCGCATGCACCGCCATCATCACCAACACGGATGTAATAAGTTACTCCCCCTTCGAGGTAAGGTGTTATTTCACTTTCAATACCGCATAGATCATCGTTGTAGGTATAAGTAGCCTCGTTGGTGTTATTGAACAAAGCCATGTTGCAGTAATCGTACAACCAAATTTTAGTATCACATCCGGCTAACCCACATGTTGAAACTTGATATTGACCGTTCACTGAAGGCGTAAAAGAATACCAAGTATTCGGAGTTGGAACGTTATTCAATCCGAGATTAGCGACAATGGCATTGTCGCAACTGGTTCCTTGCGGACAATTCACTTGTATAGTTGCAAGAGAGCCAAATGCAGCGCCTGTGGCAACTGAGTTTCCGTCTAAATAAATGTTGTAATTACCTGCTCCATTCGCACAACAAAGACCATTTGATCCTGTGTCATAAATTTCTACGCGGTGACAATTGTTGCTAATGCAGAAGTTTGCATCGTTTGTTGTTCCTTGTTGAATAATCAGGTTCTCTTGATTGAAAACCTTCCAAGAAGTCTGTTGCGGTAGGTTGTCAGTGGTGATGTCAACGGTTAAGTTGTGTCCACTTGTTACAATTACATTCAATGTAACACTGTTGCTATTTCCTTGCGGATCGTAGGTAGTAAGTGTTACTGGAAACATGCCAACAGCAGCGAAAGTTGTTGTTGGATTTTCCAATGTTGAAGTCGAAGGAACGCAGTCATTCGGGAATGTCCATTCAAACGAAGTTGCATTTCCGGCTGAAGTGTTGTTGAATTGAAAATTCATACAATTCGTTCCGGAAGGAAAATAATTGAAGTCGGAAGCTAAAGCAGGAAATTCGCATGTTCCGTCATCAATGGTTGCGCAAGAATTGTAGTTTGTTGCATTAGCGTTAGTGCAACCTGAGACAGTTGTAGTTGTTATGTTGAAGTTGAACTCTCCCATGGTGCTGTTGTATCCACCAACTTGCACGTAGTAGGTTTGTCCAATAACTAAATAGTCATCTTCATTTGCACCTGCTGAACCGTTTCCAATCGGACATCCGAATTTCACCAATGAAAAATTACCAGTGTTGTCATCGTCGTCGCACGCTATGATAGATCCATTGCAGGCGTTATATACTGCAAGTTGTGTATCCGTTAAACCTGTTCCTGTTCCAGTAGTTGCGCTGGTTTGAATGGTTACATTTCCACCTTGATATACAAATGAATACCAGATGTCGCGAATGGTTCCGCCGCATCCTGGAGTTGGACCAGCCGCAACGTTGTTATTATTTGTTACTATGGCTCCGCTGTTTGGAATGAAGGCAACTGCTGTTGCACAAGTTTCGTTGGGCATGAAAATATTGCACAATCCGTTGTCAACTGTAGCGCATGAATTGTAGTTTCCTGCTGATGGATCTGTGCATCCCAAAATGTCTGCAGTAGTTAATTGAATGCTAAAATTTCCTTGTAAGTTGTTGTACCCTCCTGCTTGAACGTAGTAGGTCGTTCCAACCGTTAAGGCTGGACATGTCATTACCAATTGTGAGGCATAACCCATTCCTGCAGCGTCATCGTTGCAAAGCAATTGCGTTCCACCGCAGCTACTATACAATGCTATGCGGGTGTCGGAAAGTGTACCTAATGTTGTTGTTATCGTAAAGGTACCTCCAGTAAAAATGAACTTGTACCAAACGTCTTTAATACCAGCACCGGCCCCTAAGCCGCAGGTAGGATTCGTTCCCTCCGTTACCGTATTTAAATTGGTTGAGGCAACTGGACCTGTATTCGGAATCAATTCAATAGCATTGACGCAAATGTCATTCGTGGGAACTTGTGAAAAGGCTTGAAAAGAGGCAAGAATTGCCAGTGCAAGTAAAATCTTTTTCATAGGAAACGGTTTAGATTCGGATGAGTAAGTTACGAAAAAAATGACTTGAATGAGATTACTTTCTGAAATAGCCGTTGTCTACAAATTGCCAAGGATCGGTTTTCCTTCCTGGAGCTATATCATAATGCGCAAGAATATAGTTGAATTTGTATTGTGCGTCGAGTCGATCAATGAGCTTTCGAAGTGATGCATATTGAGCGTCATTCGGACCGATTGTATACGTACACATAATTTCAATACCTAGAGAACAGGAATTAACATCGGTGGTTCCATCGGGAAGTTTACTTTTTCCGGCGTGAAAGGCAATGTTTATAGGGTCTACCAATTCATATACAACACCATCTCTTCCAATTAAATAATGAGCGGCCACGCCGTATTGTTTGAACTGGTTAATTACACCATCTACCGAAAAAGTATCGGGTTCTTGAATGGTTGGAAAAGAAGCGTTGAAGGTCGAATGAAGAATTAACGCCTTCATTACACGCGTTGAGTCACCGGACTTAAATCCGAATGGGACGTGCTTGGTAACAATGAGGGTGTCTCTAACTTGAGCGGTTACCGCGAGTGTTAAGAATAAAAAAACGAGAAGTGCGAAAAATCGCATTAGGCTTCAACAACAGAGAAAGTGTAGTACTCCATGATTTCGTTGCACAGCAATTTCTTGCAAGCTTGATCAACGATATTTTCAGCTCCTGCATGATCTGCGGCTTCAACGAATAAACTCATGTGTTTTCCAACGCGAACGTTAGCGATGGTTCCAATAGATAAACTGTTCAATGACGAGGTCACTGCTTTTCCTTGTGGATCTAATAATGCTTCCAATGGCATTACGTTAATTTCAGCTTTAAACTTTTTCATGTTGTTTCCCAAATAGGTGTTGAACGGCAGATAAAATGAGGTACAAAAGTAAGGCAATTGGAACCGTCCATAAGATTTTTTTCAGAATGAAATGCGAACCAATTGCAGAAACGATGATGCTTCCAATGAGAATGAACTTCATGGCGTTATCCTTCCAACTGAAATTTGAAAATTTGAAGGAAAGAAGTGGCAAAGTAGATGCCATTAGCAATGCGAAGAGTAGAATAAGGCCCACGAGAATCTGATTGCTCAGTGGTTCTGTATCAGTAAGTGACAATATACTTAACCAGAACAAACCGTTCGCTGGCACCGGAAGGCCTTTGAATCCTGTAGATTTCGAAGTGTCTAGGTTGAAACGAGCCAATCTAAAAGCAGCAGCAACAGCTAAAAGAAAAGCCAGCGCTGCCCACATTTTTATGTCGGGTTGAAGAATTTTATACAACCAAAAGGAAGGAACCACTCCGAAGCTAACCACATCTGCAAGCGAGTCTAGTTGTTTTCCCATTTCTGAAGCTGCACCAATGGCACGCGCTACAAGTCCGTCGAGCAAATCTGCAAATGCCGCAATAAGCACAAATAGGAAAGCGTCTTGAACGTTGTGCGCCAATAGCGCCGCACATCCCATGACTAGATTGAGCATGGTGAGTGTGTTAGGGATGATTGCTTTTCCGAACATTCGGCAAAGATAGGTTTTAGAATTCGAATTGAAGTTTTGCGCGCAATCCGAAACGAACAATGTTCGCGTGATCGAGGTATGACAAACGCCAAAGCGCATCTACTCGTAGTATCTTGAAGATGTTTTCTACGCCAATAGCCGCTTCCGCGTAGGGTTGTTTCAATCTGTAGATATCGGCAATACCGTCGGCGTTAAAATCGCGACTCAGCAATTCATCGTTCTTTAAATCGTAGCTGCCCACCAAGACTTTTGCGCTAGCTACTTCGCGCCATTTCAATTTCCGCAACAACGGAACTTTGTTAAAGAACAAGCCTTCGGCATGATAAGATCCCCAAACACTGGCCCAGCGGTCGCTAACGAATTCGAAATAATTCATGGTGTTATAGCTGGCTTCGTCGTAAAAAAACGTTTCGTTTCCTTGATGCATTTGAAGCATGGGGTAAGGAAGGTTTCCGAAAATTCTTCCGGCTTGAACGGTTAAATTCAAATATCCGAAAGGACCAAAACGCATCTTGTCATACACCTGCATTTGAAGACGCTGATATTTATATTCAGCATTCATGACACCTGGAAGTGCCAGGCTGTAGATCATTTCAAATTCGGGGTAATTGGTCCCAAGACTTATACGTTCGAATTCACCATAGACGAATTTTTCTTTGAAAGCGAAGCGCGTATAGAGAGAAACTTCAGTGGAAACCAGAGCATTCTCTTGCTCGTAACTGTTAGTAATCGGAAGGAATCGTGTGTAGGAATATTTCGTTCCAGCTGGTTTTAAAATGCGGTGGGTGAAGATGAGTTTGTTCGATAGACCGTAGAACCATTCCTTCTCGATGTATGATGTTAAGTCAGTCACATCTGTTAGTTTATTCGCAGGATTGCGTCGGAATAGAGAAGAGAGAATATTGTCTTGTCGGAAGGCACCCGCTCCCAAACCCAATTGTTCCATGTCTCTCTTTCCATGCGCGGAAATGGCAAGTCGTGGACTTTTGTTGATGATGTATAGACCACCTGCTCCGTATTTGAATCGGTCATCGCGGAAGCCGTATGCCAGATATCCGTCGAGCATGAGTTTCGTGCTGAAGGCATTGCTGGTTCTTCCTCCAAAACGCAGGCGATTTCCTTCAATCGGATTGAAGCTGTAGAACGTATAATACGGTCCGTATTCGAAGTTTCCCTTCACCTTATATCCAGAAACGAAAAGCGTAATGATGTCTGTAACGGTTTTGAATTGTGGCAACGTCTTCAAAGTGTCGGCCATGTTGAAGATTCTTTGCTCCTTCGCCGTTAAGGCTGTGTGACGCATATTTTGCCAATAGGCGTCATCGTGATTGGAAGAATTCGGGTCGACCATAATGTCGGAATATCCCTGGTAGAACTCGTCTTCTCTAGGTTTGTTTATGATGAATTTTTTGTAGCTGCTGTTTTTCCTTCCGTATACCCCTAATTTTTTTTCACTCAGGTTGAATTCAACCAAAAGCTGATCTTTCACGAGCATCCATACTTCGTGTTCTACTTCGTTGTATTCTTGATGAACGCTAAATTGTTTGATCCAGTTAATGTTCGCTCCTTCTGAAATGGCAGCATCTACCTGCTTTACAGCATAGGTGGTGTCATGAATCCACATTTCACCATGAAACAACAACTCTTGTTTTCTGCGTGGAAAGAACTCCAATTTGTAGCACCACTTGCCTTCAATGAATGCGCTGTCTACAAGACCGTAATCGTAAAACCCAAGCGCATAGGTTGAAACAGGAGAAGTGAAACTTTTCGAGAAGATGACAATTTCATTGTCGTAGATATTTACGTTCTGATACATGTCGCCCAGAAACTGATTCACACTTTGATTTTCGACTCCGGTTACCCGTGTTCCTTTTACAATTTCTTTTGAAATTTTCGGGTTACGTCGGTAATAAAAATCGGAAAGCGATTCGGTCATGAAGACCGGCAGGTAGGGCTTTTCTTGTGTGGTGTCTATTCCTTCAAAAATAAATTCGAAGGGTTTCATGAGTTTCTTATCGGCAATGGCCTCGTTGATATTATTTAAATCGAATTCAACTTTGTTATACGCTTCGTATTCGTAAGCATCTAGCTTTTCACGGTTGTTAATTTTCTTATTTGCAATGACCTTTTTCATCAGGGCAATCGCAGGATTGGGTTCATCTTTCGGACGAATAACAACTACGCTTGTGGTATTTTCATCGACCAGTGCGAAGTTGACTTCCTTCGTAGTTCCTTGCTTCACATAGAAAGACTGCTGTGCATAGCCCATTCCTTTACAGCGTAGGGTATCGCTCGAATAGTAAGTTTCAATTCGGTATTTTCCGTTTTCATCGGAAGTCGTTCCCGATTTCGTTCCAACAAAATAAACAGGAGCAAAGGGAACCGTTTGCTTGGAAACGGCGTCAATGACCGTTCCGAATACAACAGTTTTTTGCGCAGAGAGCACCAGCGAAAAACAAATCGATAAGAAAAGTAAAAGTCCTTTTTTCATTCCTTACGAAGAAACGAAAAAGTTTCGGTCAGGTCAAGAATGGGTTACCAACGTTACCCATTACTTGTTGTTGAAAGCTTTCAAGCCTTCTTCTAACCATGCTCGGAATTCAGAGGTTTCAACAATACCGCTTTTAATCGGATTCATTAACTCCTCTCTTCCTTCTGTCATTGGATCAATGATGGCATACATCGGTTGAGAGTTGTTGTTAAACGTCTCAATCTCAAAGGCAGACCACAAGTCGCCGTAGGTTTCAATTTCCTTCTCAATTCCTGCCCATTTAGTCACAACAGTTTCTTTTAATTCAGCTGGAAGTTCTTTTTTGTCATCTACATAAAGACTAACAACAATAAATTCGTTTTGAAGTAAGTCTAAAACTTGAGGCCAAACGTGTTCTTCCATTTTTCTACAGTTCACGCATGCGTGTCCTGTGAAATCGACGAACAATGGTTTGCCTTCTTTTCTTGCGCGCTCCAATGCAACGTTATAATCGTGCTCGCAAAGCAATCCGTGCGGACAGTCACTTGGGTATGCATAAGAATAACCTGTAGGAGGTGCAAGTCCGCTCATTAAGGAAAGCGCATTGTATGAAGTTCCTTTTTCATTCAACATTAATCCGCTTGCGAGATATACCACCCACATTCCAACGAACGTCGTAAACACAATTCGGAATTTCGAAAACTTCTGAATAGGACTGTCGTGCGGAAATTTGATAGCACCAATAAGGTAGAGATACATTCCAAAAAAGATAACTACCCATAATCCCATAAATACCTCATACTTCAACAAATTCCAGTGTATTACTAAATCTGCTTGAGATAAGAATTTCAGTGCGAGTGCTACTTCTAAAAATCCTAAAACTACTTTCACAGAGTTCAACCAACCACCTGATTTAGGCAAGCTCTTCATCATACCTGGGAACATCGCAAACAAGGCAAATGGTATTCCAAGTGCCAATCCGAATCCGCCCATTCCAACGGTCAATTGAATGGCTCCTCCGTCTTTTGCAAGCGAACCCGCGAGAAGAGATCCTAAAATTGGACCGGTGCAGGAGAACGAAACAATCGCTAGTGTTAGCGCCATGAAGAACGCCCCAAGTAATCCGCCTGCTTCGGCATTTTTGTCCATTTTATTCGCTAGTCCTGCAGGAAGGGTTATTTCAAACAATCCGAAGAACGAAAGTGCGAACACAATGAAGATTACGAAGAACACAATGTTCAGTGGGACATTGGTTGAAATATCATTTAGAATGTTCTCATTAATCTGATCCAAGAAATGGAACGGCATAGAGAGCAAAATGTAAATCAAGAAGATGAATCCACCGTAAATCAATGCTTGGAAAATTCCTTTCTTACGGTCTTTGTTTCCTTTGGTGAAGAACGCAACAGTCAATGGAATCATTGGAAACACGCATGGAGTAAGCAACGCAACCAATCCGCCCAAGAATCCTAGGAAAAACAATTGCCACATGTTTCCATCTTGCGTGGTAGCAGCTGATACAGATCCGTTTTCTAAACGTGTGGTTAATTTCTCTTTGTCGTTTCGAATGGTTTGAATCCAATATCTGAATTTAGTTGTTGTAGGTTCAAGTTGAACTTGCTCTTGAACTGCCGCCGAAGTATCTGCTGGTGTAGTAGATGCTACAGCTCCTTCTGCTGCATTCGGAGTTACTTGTAATTTGAATTTCGACTCAATCGGATAGCATGCTTTGTCGTTACACGTCTGACCTTGAATCGTTCCTTTTAGAGTGAAAGGAGCTGCACCGATGATCTTTATTTTTTGTTTGAATACAGCAGCGTTTTCAAAATAGTTCACCTCACCACCTTGCATGTCATCATAATGCGTGATGTACTTTCCTTCTGTTAATTTTCCAATGAGTTCGAAATTTGCTTTGTCTGCATTTAAAATCAATTCAGTTGGAAGGGCGTATACGTTGGGGTCAGTAGATGGACTCGTCGAGTATAGATGAAACCCCGGAGATATGCTCGCTTGAAAAACAATTTCAGCTTCGTTGTTTGGTAAACTAACCAGGCTTGTTTTCCATTTTACGGGATCAACAATTTGTGCCTGCGCATTCCAAGATGTAAACAAAATAGCAAGGGTCGCAAAAATCTTTACTGATAAATTCTTCATAGGCTCAAAAATAGTTCAATTCAATTCTAATTACGTGAGTCGCATCACAAAAACATTCTTCGCCTTCGCGTCTAATTTGTAATCTTCAGAGATACATAACCCAATTACCGCAACAATCTCGTCTTTGCTCACTAATACCGGATAGTTCTTTTTCTCGTTCATGGCAATCTTGGCCTGAACCAACACATCGCTCACCTTTTTCAACCCCTTCATTCCCAACGAACGAATTTTATCGCCCGGCTCGTATGCACGAATCTCTAGTGGGAAACGCAATTTGTCGGCGTTGAGTTGCACGACCTTCGGATCTTTTTCAATTTCGTACCCTTTCGCAGGAACAATATCAACGTCGTACTTCGATTCGTCCAAAGGCATTTCACTTTGCAATGCGTGCAACACATAGTTGTCGCGATCACGCGCAACGACATACGTTGCATTCGAAACCTTCGCTCCAGTCTTTTGAAGTTTCAAGATTTCATCAATCTCTCCAGTTGTGAATTCGAACAAGCTCAACCATTCCCACATAATTTGTCGCGGAGCATAATGGTTGTGAACAGCAGCAATGGAAAGCAATTCGCTTTCACCTTTCAGTTCAACGTTCTCCTCAAGCCAGTTTTGCAAGCTCTCTTGCACAATCGAATGCTGCTCTTCCCAAATTTCAATGCTGTTATTTAGTGTTTGAAGAATATTCGGATTCAGTTCTTCCAAAATTGGGACAACCTTGTTTCTGATTTTGTTTCTTCCGTATACACTGGACTTATTTGAAGCGTCTTCGCGCCATTTCAACTTCAGTTCTTTCGCAAATGCTTCCAACTCTTTTTTCGAAATGGAAAGCAGTGGGCGCCATTTTGTAGAAGTATGACGCTTCATTCCTAGCAATCCTTTCAGGCCGCTTCCACGAACCAAGTGTTGCAGAACGGTTTCCAATTGATCGTTCGCATGGTGCGCTAGAACAACGGTCGTGTATCCGAACTCATCTTGTAGTTGTTGGAAATAGGTGTAGCGAAAATCTCTAGCTCGTTCTTGCAAATTGTTTTTCGATTCTTTCCACAAATCCCCTGCGTGTGCGCAATGAAAAGTAAGCTTGTTTTTTTTGCAATAGGCTTTCACAAACTGCTCGTCTTTCTCCGAATCTTTTCCGCGAAGCTGATAGTTCACGTGAGCCACTGCAAATGGAATTTTTGCTTTTAACAGGAGTTCTGCCATTAACATTGAATCCATTCCTCCGCTTACTGCCACAAGCAATTGCGCGTCTTCGAACGTTTGATATTCGGCTTTTAAATCTTTAAGTAGTTTTTTCATGTTCAGTTAAATATGGAAAGGGTAGAAGCGGCTTTCAATAGACATTCGTCGTATTCCGATTCCGCATTTGAGGCATGCGTAATGGCGCTTCCCACTTTTATTGTTGTTTGTTTTTTTTCTTTGTTGTAAACGGCAGATCGAATAATGACATTGAAGTCGAAATTCCCGTTGGGTTCTATTACACCGAAGGTGCCGCTGTAGATTCCTCTATCCAATACCTCTAGCTTTTCCATGTGTTGAACCGCGCTAATTTTCGGAGCACCAGTCATGGATCCCATGGGGAAAGTAGCTGCTAAAATTTGAGTAAATGTTATGTTGGAAGGAAGCTTCGCTTCAACCGTGCTGATCAAATGATGAAGCGTTTTGAACGTATGAAGTTCGCACAATGAAGTGACTTGAACGCTTGATTTCTCTGCTATTCGCGACAAATCGTTGCGAACCAAGTCTACAATCATGATGTTTTCAGACCGCTCTTTTTTGCTTGTTCGAAGAACCGTTTTTTTTTCCTCATCTTCAATAGAATTTGCTCCTCTTTTAATGGTTCCTTTAATGGGTTGAGAAATAATTGCGTTTCCTTTTTTCTGAATGAAACGCTCCGGTGAAGTACACAACAGTTGAAGATTATTTCCATTGAAATAAACTGCGTACGGAGCCTCCGTAGCGTTGTTCATTTTTGAAAAATGAGCGAAGGCATCGTGAAGTAAACCCTCTGCCTGAAGAGGCATACAGAAGTTCGTCTCGTAATAATCACCGCGCTGTATGTCGCCCAAAATTCGCTCTATCTTTTCAATGTAACTATCCTTGGTTTCGAGCATTTCGAACACAAGTTTTTCTTCATGGCTTGACTGCTCAATGTTTTTGTAGTTGGAAAGAAAATCCTCGATTACCGAACGTTCGTTCGGTTGTTCTTCCGTCAGGCAAATCCATGTCCCGTTATCTTCTTTCCAAATATGCTCAGGCTCGAAGAAATAGAGAAGCTCACTTCCGTCTGAACACGAATTGGAGTAGGTATTTTTCTCAAATAACTTTTTCGCTTCATAAGAGACATATCCGAAAACAGGAAGTGTTTTTTCTTTCAGCCATACGTTCAATTGTTCTATTTGGGAAGCGTTGTTTTCATTTAGGATGAACGCGTTTTTTCTTCCCCAAGCAAGGTAAGCCTGACGTTCAGACGAATTTGGAGGAAGAAAAGTAAAGTGTTCGTTTTCCCAAAGCTGCATGGGTGCAAAGGTAATGCTTACTGACGCCTATTTGCGAGAAGAACAGGCGGACCTCCGTCGAATGGATTATCGCCTCGACCAATGCTGCGGGCTTCAATGCCCGCGGCTTTCATAACGGCACGGTCTCCGAATTTTTTTCGAAGTTCGTCCATGGCATTGTATAAGCTAATCTGTTCTTCGTTGTCGTCGAACAAATTAATCTGGTATCCGCCTGAAACCAAGTGACTGAAACGCACGCCAATCAGGCGTATGAGCACTCTTCGCGAATAAAGTTTTTCGAACAGCTCGAGTATTTTCGGAATAAGAATGTGGTCTGCCGAAGTATAAGGAATGCGACATTGCATGGTTTCCGTTTGAAAATCGGAATAACGCAGTTTCACTGTCACGCACGAAGTAAGCTTCTCTCCCTTGCGTAACTGAAACGCCAAGTTCTCGGTCATGGCAATTAAGAGTCCGCGCAGCTTGTGTACGTCTATGGTGTCTTGATCGAATGTTCTCTCTGTAGAAATGGACTTCCGCTCTTGGAAAGGTACAACTGGCGAGGGGTCTATGGCATTGGCTTTTTTCCAGATGCTGGTTCCATTTTCACCAAGGGCCTTCGACATAACGTCTAACGGCATTTCCTGTAAGGTCTGAATTTTCCGAATGCCAAGATTCACCAAGAGTTGGTGCGTTTTTTCTCCGACCATCGGAATCTTCCGAATGGAGAGGGGCGCAAGGAAGGGTTTCTCTGTTCCGGTTTCAATACGAATCTGGTTGTTCGGTTTGGCCTCGCCCGTAGCCACTTTCGAAACGGTTTTGCTAGAAGACAAACCGAAAGAGATGGGCAAGCCTATTTCCTTTAAAATATTCTGACGCAATTCTCCAGCGAATTGGTAGCATCCGAAAAAACGATCGAGCCCCGTAAGGTCGCAGTAGAATTCGTCAATCGACGTTTTTTCGAAAAGTGGAACAGCTTCGCGAACCATTTCGCTTACCAGATCGGAATATTTAAGGTAGTTGTAGGAGTTTCCTTTGATGACCACCGCTTCTGGACAAAGCTTTCGCGCCATATGCATAGGCATGGCAGAATGCACTCCGAATTTGCGCGCTTCGTAGCTGCACGATGCTACTACGCCGCGATCACTGGTTCCGCCAATAAGGACAGGTCTGTTGTTGAGGCGGCTGTCTAATAAACGCTCTACCGACACGAAAAAGGTGTCGAGATCCATGTGTAGAATTGAGCGTTCAGGTGACATAAAGCAAACTTATCTCGTGATGCCACAAGATTTGAAATTGTTAAAAAAGTTTTTTGAGAGGAGCGAGGAATTATTTTTTCCTCTTGCCTGTTTGGTCGGTATCGTCTTCGTCTTCGTCGTCGGTAATACCGTCGTCCTCGTCATCTGTAATGTCTGAACCGCCTTCAGAATTACGATTGTTGTTTGGAGTAGAAGATTCTTCTAGAATGTCACTATCTGTATTTAACTCAGTGTTATCAACGATTACAGAACGCTCGGTTCCAACGGAAGTAACTTCTTCCATCCAAACAGATTTGGTACATGAGGCGAATGCCAATGCAACAAAAAATAGGAGCGTTATGTAATTGAGTTTTTTCATAGTTGACCGAAGTCTATACAAATATAACGAAATCTTTTAAAAAGTGTTGCCTTGATTGAAAATTTCCTGGAAATCTTTCGGGAAGTGAATGCTGACGCGCGTTCCTGATTCCCCATTTTCTGTTTTCCAGTCTTCGGGCCCCTTCAACTCTATACGTTTCCCAGTCATTTGTTCAATGAGCGCAATTCGGCTGCGGGTAATTTCCATTCCTTTCGAAATGTGTCCGTCGCTGTTTGTTTTCCTCGCTTGACTTTCCGCAAGTCCAATTCCATTGTCTTCAATTCGAATTTCAAGACAGTCATTTTTCAACCCGAAAAATACATTCAACAAGCCTCCGGAATCTTTGGGAAGCAGACCGTGCCAGATGGAATTCTCCAAGAAGGGTTGAATAAGCATGGCCGGAATTTTAACTGAACGAAGAACCTCTGGCGAGTCGAGTTGAATGTGATACTTGAACTTATCTGGGAAGCGCATGCTTTCCAATTTCAAGTACAATTCCAAGCGTTCAATTTCTTCCGAGAGCGGCGCGAAGTTTTCTTGTGAACTGTCTAAATTTTTGCGAATCAATTTCGCGAAGTCGGTGAGGTATTGATTCGCAGCCAGGCGATCTTGACGGTTGATGTAGTATTGAATGGAATTCAAGGCATTAAAGATAAAGTGCCTGTTCATGCTTGAATTCATACTTTGTTGCTCGAGCATGAGCAGTTTCGCTTTCATTTCGGATTGTTCGGCTAAGTGCTTGTTTCGAATGTTGCGTCTTCTTGATCGCGAAACAAGAATGACAATTGTTGAAAGGAAAATCAACTCTAATAGAATGGCCCACCAGGTCATGTACCAAGGTGGTAAGACACGGAATTGCCAAGTTACTTCTTCGCTCCACTGTCCCCATTCGCCGTTGCGCGCGCGAATGTGAAACGTATAACTTCCAGAAGGAAGATTGTTGAAGTTCACTTGAGAGAATGAAGTGGGGCTGCTCCAAGTGCTGTCTAATCCTTCCAACCAATAACTGAATTCTAATCTTTCAGGATAGGTGGTGCTTGATGCGTCGAAGAAAAACGTGAATGAATTTTGTCTGTAATTGAATTCAAGTCCATTCGGAAAAGATTTGCCACTCCAGGTTCCTGAAGTGAGTGTTTTCCAATCGATGTTCTCTAGATTCGATTGAATATTTGTGAGGTGAACAAGTGGAGTAGGTATGTTGAATTTCTCGTCAATAGCGCTCAGTTCAATGTGCATGACACCGTTAGGAGTTCCCACCCAAACAGTGTTTTGAAGATCAACGAAAATGGCGTTCAAGTTTGTTTCGAGGCTGATTAAACCGTCCGATTCATTGAGGTGAATCATGCGCTCACCAAGGCCTCCGGCTTGATTCAATTCCCAAATAAAAATTCCATTCAGCGTTCCAATCCAAAGTTTGTTTTGAATCACCTTCAAGAAGTTCACGGTGTTACCTCCCGGTTCTTTCGAAATGTTTACTCGAACAAAACCGTTTTCATTTCCTTTGTAAAGTCCCGATTGTGTTCCAGCTATGATTTCTCCATTCGGTAATTCCACGATGCTGTATGCACTTGCATCTTGAAGTCCTTGTGCCTCGCCGAAATTTGTGAAAGTGTTGTTGTGAAACAGCGAAATTCCATCGCGAGTGGCCATCCAAATTTTTCCATTGCTTGCTTCGAGCATGTGTCGAATTCTTGTTGCTGGGAAATTGGGCAATTGAGAAAAGCTTTGAAACTTTTCTTTTGAATAAGCTTGAATTCCTTTGTTGGTCCCAATGAGCAGTGAACCGTCTTTTCTCTCAAGTAGGCTAAGAACGACTTCTTCCTCTAATCCTTCTTCTTTACCGAAGTGAAGCCAATGCGGCATGGCGTAAGAACAACAGTCGTATTTATAAAGTCCTTCGGGAGTTCCAATCCAAATTCCTCCTTTCCAACCCCAACTTTTCAAGGTCGTCCAAACACGCAGATTCGGTGATAGCTCTTGGAGTGCTGCATTTAAATTTGAACTGAAATTACCAGACGGATTAGATAAGATACTTATTCCGTTGTCGTAGGTTCCAAAGAAGAAATTTCCTTGCGAATCTTGTGTAATACTCATAACCGCATTACCGGTTAAACCATTGTTTGTGGTGAAGCTTTTGAACTTCGTATTGGTAAGCTTGAAAATTCCACCGCCATAACTTGCGAACCATTGAATGCCCTCACGGTCAATGAAGACCTGACGAATATCGTCGACTGCTAAACCGTTCGATTTTGAAAAAAGCAAATGACTTTGGTTTGATTCATTGAACAGAACAACTCCTGTTCTACTTGTGAAATAGATGTTTCCGTTGTTCGAATCAATTCCGGTAAAAACGTTGGCCAATGCGAAGTCGCCAATGTTTGTGAGTGGCAGGCCAGTATTCACATTGAGTACACCGCCCAATGAAGTAACTGCCCAAATTTCATGCTTTGAATTTTCAATGAAATCGAACAACACATTTTCTTCGTCGGTCAAAACATAAAGTTGTTGCCATTGATTGTCCTTCAGTTTCCAAATTCCTTTTTTAGTGGAAACAAGCAACTCGTTGTTGCTATTCTTTCGAATTCGCTTGATGCTTTCTCCTTGAAAGAAAAGCGTGGTGTTGTTCTCTACAAATTTGTTTTCAGAAAATAGAATGAGACCTCTTTCAGTGCCTATGATTAATTCATTTGTATTGAATTCAATCATTGAGGTTGTTGAAGCGTCATTGAGTTCTCCAGCGTATTTGTGATTCGTGAACGTGTTTCCGTCTAAAACGGAAATTCCACCAATTGATCCAAAAACGATTTGGTCGTTTTGAAGTTGGTGAATGCAGTTAATCTGATTGTTAATGAGCCCGTCGGTTCGACTAAAATTAACGAAGTCATTTCCGTTGAATTTGGAAGCGCCACCGAGTGTGCCGATCCAAACATATCCTTGTTTATCTTGTTGAATGCAGCGCACTTGGGTCTGCGCCAACCCTTCTTTCAAACTGTATTGAATGAAAGAGAATTGCTGTCCAAATGCAAGCAATGGAATCCAAAAAAGAATCAGTGATATGTATCTTTTCAACCTCATCTATTACTCTTGCATCTTGTCTAAAAACTCTTGCAATTTTCTTCTGGAAACAGGAACGTGATCTCCGTTCGATAACACGACAACGTTTCCTTCTGTTCGATTAAATTCTTTCAGGTGGAAGGCGATGTTTACGATGTGTGATTTGTGCACACGCATGAACATGTGTGAATCTAATTTCTCTTCAAACGATTTTATGTTCTTGCTGCTCACGTATTTCTTTCCGTTTACACAATACAAGGTCGTGTAATTTTCATCGGCTTCTAAGCGAATCAGTTCGTTGTTTCGAAGAATTACAAAACCGTCACGTGTTGGTACAATGGTCTTGTCGAAGTTGCTGTGTAAAGCAATTTCTTGAAGTACGCGATTGATTTTGTCTTCGTCTATTGAACCAGTTTTTTGTTCGAGATTCTTGACGGCTTTTGCAATGACATTTTTTAATTCTTCAATATCAATGGGCTTTTCGAGGTAGTCTAGCGCATTTTCTTTAATGGCCTTCACAGCGTATTCGCGGAACGCTGTGGTAAATACAACTTGAAAACTCCTGTCTTTGACTTGTTCCAAAAACGCAAAGCCATCAGCTTCGGGCATCATGATATCTAAGAACACGAGATCCACTTTATTCTTTTCACACAATTCCAACGCCTCTTTAACAGAAGCAGCTTCGCCAATTAAGTTGACATGTTCACTCGCATAGTCTTCCAACAACATTTTTAAATTCTCGCGTGCGAAAAATTCATCATCGACGAGTATTGCTCTCAGTTTTTCCATAATTCAGTACCTTCAATGCTTGCAAATTACGAAGGAAAATGCAGTTTGTCAGAATGATTATCTTTGCGAACATGACAGATTCAGGAACGAGTACAATTGGAGTATTGGGCGGAGGTAGTTGGGCTACGGCGTTAACCAAACTATTGAGTCAATCTCAAGAGCATGTGCACTGGTGGATGCGCAATGAAGATGCTGTTAAGCACATTCAAGAATTTGGTCACAATCCGAATTACATTCAAGCCATTGAATTCGACATGGAGAAAGTTCATGTTTCTTCGAACCTTCAAGAAGTTGTAGATGCTTGTGATATTTTGGTGGTTGCCATTCCTTCGGCGTTTGTCCATTCTGCCTTCCAAGATGCAGATGTTAGGGGCTTAGAGAATAAGATTTTATTCTCCGCTATTAAGGGTGTTATTAATGAGTTCGACGCAATTCCAGCTCGCTATTTCCACAAAACATGGAATGTTCCATACGATAGTATTGGTATCATCTGCGGTCCTTGTCACGCAGAAGAGGTAGCTTTAGAGAAATTATCATATCTAACTATTGGTTGTTCCGATTTGGAAAAGGCGGATTACATGGCCGAGCAGTTGAAGTGTAGATTCATCAAGACAACGACCACAGAAGATGTTTTTGGAACGGAGTTATCTGCCATTCTGAAAAACGTATACGCGGTGGCTTCTGGTATTTGTCACGGTCTTGGTTACGGCGATAATTTTCAGGCGGTGCTGGTTTCAGCTGCTATTCGAGAGATTGAGCGTTTTATAGATGCTGTGCACGAGGTGCACCGCGATGTGAAGTCTTCTGCTTATTTGGGTGATTTGTTGGTTACGGCCTATTCACCTTATTCAAGAAACAGAACTTTTGGAACCATGGTGGGTAAGGGTTATAGCGTGAAGTGGGCAACCATTGAAATGAATATGGTGGCTGAAGGTTACTATGCTACACGCGGAATTCACGAGATCAACAAGAAATTCAATGCCGATATACCTATTGCAGATGCAGTATATCGCATTCTTTACGAGAAGATCTCTCCAGCAATGGAAATGCGCATCTTAGCAGATAAATTGAGCTAGTTTTTAAGCGAGATTTTACCAACAGAATCAATGGATAGTTGTGAAGTAGGCAAATCTGCTTCTGTCAAATCTTTAATATCCTTCGCCACTCGTCCTTGAACGTCAAGAGTTGGGCCGCCTTCACCTTCTTGAATAAAGCTAACGATTTCACCTGAAATGAAATCACCTTTATCATTTACTTCAACAGTAACTAAAGGCGCATAGCCAGCATAACCTTTCAAGCTAAATCGAGCGTAGGTTGCGAAATTGCCCAAGCTATAGGCAATAAATTTCCCTTTGTAGATATCCATTGCTCGAGGAACATGAGGGCCATGTCCAAACACAATGTCGGCACCAGCGTCAATAACCGCCTTTGCAAATTCTTGTGGGTTCCCTCTGTTTTCTCCGAGATAACTTTCGTTCGAATTTGTTAAGTGTCTAAAACCACTTCCTTCACCTCCGGCGTGGAAAGAAACAATTACAATATCACAATTGCTGTTCAATTCTTGAACAATCAACTTTGCTTTTGCAATGTCGTTGACGCTTACAGTTCCATTGTTCGGAGCGAAGGCGCAAAAACCGTATTTTACTCCGTCTTTCTCAAAGCGGGTATTAGGGCATGAAGTTAGTCCTGCGAAATATATTCCTGCTTCGGTAAGAACTTTTTTGGTGTTAATTCTTCCAACTTCACCAAAATCGCCAACGTGATTATTGGCTATGCTTAGAATATCGAAACCAGCATTTACAAAGTGTTTCGCGTAGTGGTCGGGCATTTTGAATGCGTAACATTTAGTGGGGTCTGAACATTTTTTTACAGGGCCTTCACCGGTTAGAAAGCCACCTTCACAATTTCCAAAAGCTAAATCAGATTTTTGAAGATAAGGCGCCGCGTCACGGAAAATATCTTTTCCGTCATTCGGAGGAAGTAAATTGGCGCTCGGGTAATTTGTGCCGATCATGCAATCGCCGACAGCAGAAATAAAAATTCTTTTTTCGCTAGTGTCTTGAGCTTCCGAAAGGGTAGCTTTATCAACTTTAGACTCTGGATTAACAGGTGTGTTGCCCGTTGAGCAACTCATTATTGAGAAAAATCCAATAAATAGAAGGCTTTTGAATAAAAATGATGACATGAGCTAAGTTTTAAACTTTAGCTAAAGTAGGGTCAATTTTAATTCGTACGCATTTAATGAATCTTTCCTTATAGTATTTCATTTTTGGAAACTCGTCGAAGCTAATACCTCTATTGCAGCTGTGAATCATGGTGATTTTTCCATTATCATTTTTAACAACCATGGCAACATGTCCAACTTTTCCAGATTTCGCATTTCTTCCGGTGAAAAAGAGCAAATCTCCTGGTATAGCTTCTTTTATTGAAATTTCCTCTCCAACTTCAGCTTGTCTACTTGAAGATCGAGGCAACTTAACGTTGTGAAGAGAATAGATATAACTCACAAATCCAGAGCAATCCAACGGCCAAGATGCAATCCCGGTTGCTCTGTAGGGTAAGCCAAGTAATTTTTTTCCATCTTTTATCACTGAAGCTACTATATCAGCACGTTTAGTAACGAGTGAAGAGTCAACTAAAGCGGTTGTAGAGTCAACTTCGGTTGAACAAGAATCCTTATCGTTAGTGGGAATAAAAGTCGATGCGATGGTGTAAACTGTGTTTTCACCTGTTTCGTTGAAACCAAATGCAACTGAACTCAAAAGAAGCAACACGGCTACTGCAGCCGTTAAAGAATTTCTCATAGAATTTGTTTAGGGCCGCGAATATACGACAAATTTCGGCTTGGCAAAAATATAAGTGATTCGAAATGTGCGGTTTGACGCAACCTACTGTGCGCTACATTTGTCTAGATTGCCATGAGAGTTAATGAGGTTTTGAAGAAAATGGGTTGTTATTGTGTCCTAGCGTTTATAGGTCAGACAACTTTGTTTGCTCAAATTTCCTTCATTCAGAATAAAGGTCAATGGCCTTCGAAAGTCAAGTACAAGGCTGAAATTCCCGGTGGATCGTTTTGGATTCAATCGGAAGGGTTCGCTTATGAGCTTTTCGACTCAACCGTTTTTATTCCCGATCACAAGCCCAATGTGCTTCCAGATTCAACGGTGACTTTATTTTTCCTTCAAAAATTGGAAAATGCGAATTTGAATTTGGCTGAAGAGCATGACGATTTGCCCGGTTATTTCAATTATTATTTAGGGACCGATTCTGAAAAGTGGAGCTCACACGTAAAGCGTTTTCAAAACATAAATTTTCAAGAGGTCTATTCAGGAATTAACCTTCGCTTATTGGGTAAATCAAAATCCATTAAGTATCAATTTGAGCTTGAACCTCACGCGAATCCCAATCAAATTTCTTGGCAATACCACGATTCTTTGCGATTGGAATTGGACACTTCCGGAAACTTAATTACACATCATGGGCTTGGTAGAATATATGAGTCGAAGCCGTTTGCTTTTCAATCGATAAACGGACATCTTATCGAAGTGAAATGCGATTATGTGTTGAATGGGAATCGTCTTCAATTTTTATTGGGTGAATACGATTCGAACTATGCGCTTATAATTGACCCTGAAATTGCCTTCTCTTCTTTCATAGGCTCTTCCGCGAATAATTTTGGATTTACCGCATGTGATGACTTGAGCGGTAACCTCGTCTCAGGAGCTAGTGTGTTTGCGAACAATTACCCAACCACTGCAAACGCTTATTCTACAACTTTTAATCCGACAGCAGGCAACTACTTTGATGTAGCTATTTCGAAATTTGACGCTACCGGATCTGCACTTTTGTATAGTACATATATAGGAGGACTTCATCAAGAGACACCACACTCGGTGGTGGTAGATAATCTCGACCGCATTGTTGTTTTTGGTGTGACTGGAAGTAGTGATTACCCGACAACCTTGGGGTCCTATCAGCCTGTTTTTAGCGGGGGTGCTCCCTTAATGATGTCTACATTTTTTACCAGTGGTCATCCAGATGGATGTGATTTTTTCATTTCGAAATTCAATGCAAGTGGAACATTGGCGGCATCTACTTTTTTAGGTGATGCCTCGAACGACGGACTCAATTACGCCAATGAATTGTTTTACAATTACGGCGATGCATTCAGAGGAGAAGTAAACATAGACGCAAATAACAATGTTTTTATCGGCTCTTGTGTCCGCGGAAATGCCGATTTGGCGGGTGCTTCATCTCAATCGAATTACGGCGGAGGGGATAGTGATGGCTACATTGCGAAGCTCAATCCAAGTCTTAGTTCGTTGTTATGGTCTACGTACATTGGTGGAAGTGGTGCAGATGCGGTTTACGCTTTGGAGTTCGCGAATGATGGAACCATTCTCGTTGCCGGTGGCACACAAAGTCAAAATTTCCCTTTCTGCTCAGGCGGTGAAGATTCAAATTGGAATGGAGCCACTGACGGTTTCATTCTTCGAATAGACCCTTCGAATTTCAATGTCACCTCAGGAACCTTTGTGGGAACCGGACAATATGATCAGGTGTATTTCCTTCAAACAGATTTGAACGATAACATTTATTGTTTAGGACAAACCGCCGGAAACATGACCATTACTCCTGGATTGTATGGACAACCCAACAGCGGACAATTCATTCGTAAATACAACCCAACTTTAAATACGCTTAATTGGAATACTACCATAGGAACCGGAAGCGGAGAAATAGACATTTCACCAACAGCTTTTCTTGTGAGCGATTGCAATCAGATTTATTTCAGTGGGTGGGGCGGACATACGAATTCATTGACATGTCCCGCTTTGACTTGTCTAGCCTACAACAGCACAACGAACAATTTGCCTATTACTGCAGATGCCTTTCAGTCGACAACCGATGGGAGCGATTTCTATTTAGCCGTTTTGAATGCAAGTGCAACGCAATTGGTTTATGGATCATTCTTAGGAGGAAGTTCAAGTGCCGAACATGTTGATGGTGGAACTTCTCGCTTCGATAAGAGTGGTTCTGTGTATCAGGCAGTATGCGCGGGTTGTCAGAACAACGATGATTTTCCAACGACTCCCGGAGCATGGTCTTCCACAAACAATAGTTTCGGATGTAACCTTGCGGTTTTTCGTTTCGATCTTGGGCAATTGGAAGCCATTGCGAATGTGCAGGGCCCTTCGCAAATTTGTGTAGGAAGCCCAGCGCAATTCACAAACGGAACGCAAAACGCTTCCAATTTTATTTGGAATTTCGGAGATGGCCAAACGAGCACAGCCTTTCAGCCAAGTCACGTTTTCAATGCCGTTGGCGATGTCACTGTTTCAATGATTGCTTCAGACATCAACGATTGCTACGTATCAGACACTGCAACAGTGAGTCTTCAAATTATTGAATTTATTCCGCCAACCATTGCTGCTGTAAATCCGATTTGTTGGGGTGAATCGGTTACGCTAAATGCCGCCGGTTCAAACAATTTATTTTGGTTAAATAACGCAACGCTTACGAGTGCAAGCGGAAACACAGCCGTAGTCGCCCCAACCAATTCAACAACCTATTACGTCTCTGATTTCAATGCATGTGGAAGTGATACCGTTGGCGTTTATGTGAACGTTATTATTCCTGTTGCTGAAGCAGGTCCTGATTACACGATTTGTGTTGGCGATTCACAACCCCTCGCTGCGTCTGGAGGTGCCAATTACCAATGGCAAAGTTCATCGTCTTTAAGTTCATTAAATTCAGCAAACACTGTTGCAACACCTTTGATTGATGAACAATTTTTTGTCACCATAACAACGCCGGAAGGTTGTCAAGACACCGATAGCTGCTTTGT
>Ga0315899_10000856_pt1 | contig 35940 bp, 25 predicted proteins | sample LakEriMetagenome_2_FD_203518 | JGI IMG/M metagenome (GOLD analysis project Ga0315899, IMG submission 203518) | Freshwater fungal communities from buoy surface, Lake Erie, Ohio, United States - Buoy 4 MA112 | ecosystem: Environmental > Aquatic > Freshwater > Lake | place: USA: Lake Erie, Ohio...
GGGCCAACAGTGGCATCGGTATCAGCCTCGGTGACGAGTGCATCGTGGAAGCGGGCCTCTACGTCACCGGCGGAACGTTGGTGAAGCTTCCCGACGGCAACACGGTGAAGGGGCGCGAGCTGTCCGGTGCCAGCGGTCTGTTGTTCCGTCGCAACAGCGTCACGGGCGCGGTCGAAGCGGTTCAACGTTCGGGCAGTTGGGGCGGATTGAACGCCGCTCTCCACAAGAACTGAATCGGTAGGTTCTCCCCCATGGTCGCGCTGCCCACCGGTTTCACGTCGTTCGTCACCAACGTCGGCATCAAGGACGCGTCCGACGACTTCACGGTGGTGGCCGCCGACGACGTGGTGTCCGCGGCCGGCGTGTTCACGCGAAGTCGATTCGCCGGACCCAGCGTGGTGGTGTCGCGCGAGCACCTGGTCGACCGCCGGGCCCGGGCCGTGGTGGTCATCTCCAAGAACGCCAACGTGGCCACCGGCGAGCAGGGAATGAACAACGCGCTCGAAGTGGTTCGCGGTGTCGCCGCGCGACTGGGCTGCGATCCGCACGACGTGTTGATCGCGTCCACCGGCGTGATCGGACGCCAGTACCCCATCGACCGCGTGCGCGCGGGCCTGAGCGCGTTGCCGTTCCCGTTGCCCGATCACGACGCCGACGCCGTGGCGCGCGGAATCATGACCACCGACACCGTGCCCAAAATGGCCGAGGCCACCGTCACGGGTGGCTCTGCACGGGTGGTGGGTGTCGCCAAGGGCGTGGGCATGATCGAGCCGAACATGGCCACGCTCATCACGTTGGTGTTCACCGACGCCCTGGTCGATGGCACCACGTTGGACGCCGTGTGGCGCCGCGTGATCGACCGCACCTTCAATTGCGTGTCCGTGGACACCGACACCTCCACCAGCGACACCGCCATCGTGTTGGCCAGCGGTGCGGCGGGCCCTGTCGACGAAGGGGCGTTGGAAGAGGCTCTCGAGGACGTGGCACGATCCCTCACCAAGCAGGTGGCCCGCGACGGTGAAGGCGCCGAGAAGCTGATCGAGGTGTGCGTGGACTCCGCGCGCGACGCCGAACAGGCCAAGACCGTGGCCAAGGCCATCGTGAACTCACCGTTGGTGAAGACCGCGGTTCACGGCGCCGACCCGAACTGGGGCCGAGTTGCCATGGCCGTGGGCAAGTGCAGTCAGTACGACGACATCGATCAGGAACGCGTCGTCATTCGCTTCGGCGACCAAGAGGTGTATCCCATTGCCGTCGACGACGCCGGGCTCACCCGGTTGAGTTCGTACATGAAGGGCACCGACGTGCGCATTCACGTGTCGCTGAACACCGGTTCGACCGCCTGCACCGTGTGGGGTTGTGATCTCACCGACGGCTACGTGCGCATCAACGCCGACTACACCACCTGACCCGTGGAGGATCTGGTGGCACAAACGACCAATTCTTGGTCGTTTGTGCCACCAGAAGAACCAGTCAGGTTGCCGCGGGGGTCGTGATCACTTGGGTGGCATGCGGATGCCGCCATCCACGCGGATGGTCTCGGCGTTCATGTAGCTGTTGGTGACGCACTCCACCACCATGGAGGCCAGCTCCGTGCCGTAGCCCAAACGATTGGGGAACAGAACGCCGGTCTGCAACTTCTCCTTGAACTGCTCGCTGCCCTCACCCTCGCCGTAGATCGGCGTGTTGATCAGGCCCGGGGCCACGGTGTTCACGCGGATGCCCACGGCGGCCAGGTCGCGCGCCACCGGCAGGGTCATGCCCACGACGCCGCCCTTCGACGACGAGTACGCGGCCTGACCGATCTGACCGTCGAACGCGGCCACCGAGGCGATGTTCACGATCGCACCGCGCTCACCGTCGTTCAACGGTTCGGTGGTGCTCATGGCCGTGGCGGCCAGGCGAATGCAGTCGAAGGTGCCCACCAGGTTGATGGCGATGACCTTCTTGTAGGCGTCCAGGTTCGCGGCCGAGTCGTACGAGCCGTCGCGGCCCACGGTGCGCTGGGCCCAACCGATGCCGGCCGAGTTCACCAACACACGCAACGGACCCATGCTCTTGGCCATCTCGATGGCGTTCATGATGTCGTCGGTCTTGGTGACGTCCACCTTGCAGAATGCTCCGCCGATCTCCTTGGCGATGGCCTCGCCCTTGTCGGCCTGCAGGTCGGCGACGACCACCTTGGCGCCCTTGGCGGCCAGAAGACGTGCGGTGGCGGCTCCGATTCCCGATGCTCCACCCGTGACGATTGCGCTTGCTCCGTTGATGTCCATGGCCTCAGGCTAGACAGCACCCTCGCGGATTGCCCCATCCGGAGCGGGTCGAAACGACCTACTTGCCCGGCACCGAGCCGAGGCCGTTGCGGGTGTCGCTGACACGCACCGGCGTCATGCCCGTGAAGCCCCGCGCCGTCCCGAACCAGCCGTTCACGTCGACGATCACGTCGGTCTCGCCGTACACCATGATGCACACGGTTCCGTTGCCCGACACCCGGGCGATGGCGGCGTTGGGCACCGTCTGGCCGGTCGTGAAGTTCAACGTGGATGCATCGGGCACGGTGCCGCACGGGTACACGGTCACGTAACCACCGAAGGCGTTGGCCCGCGTTCCCGTGGCGGTCACGTTGATCGACACCGCGTCCACGCCGGACGCCGGCACACCGGCGACGTTCAGCACCGGCACCTGCAACGGGGTGCCGCCGCCGTTCAACGCTCCGACACGCGCCCGCGCCACTCCGATGCCGTTGCGCGTGTCCGCGATGCGCTGGGGCGTGACCTTGGTGAAGCTGCCACCGGTGGAGAACCAGCCGTTCACGTCCGCGATCAGGTCGGCACGACCGCGAACGTAGAAGCAGACATCACCGTTGGCCGACATCGGCACGATCACCGCGTTGGGGACGCTCACGTTGTTCTCGAAATTCAGACTGGACACGTTCGGCAACGGAACGTCACACGGGTAGGCGGACACGAAACCGCCGTAACCATCCACCGACGTACCCGTGGCGGTCAGGTTCAACGAGATCGCGCTCACACCGGTTGCGGGAATCCCGTTCACGCCTCCGAAACGCACCGTCAATGGTCCGGCCGTTCCGTCCAACGCCCCCACCTTGCCCAACGGAGCTCCGATGCCGTGTCGGGTGTCCAACAGGCGATACGGCGTCATCGGTGTGAAACCCGCCGACGATGTGAGCCACGAGTTCACGTCCACGATCACGTGCGCGGCCACGTTCGACGACACGCAGATCAGACCCGTGCCGTCCACCTGCGACACCACCGCATTGGCCACGATCTGACCGGCGCGGAAGTTCAGGCTCGACGCGTCGGGCTTCGCCGAACCGCACGGCCACACCGTGAGGAATCCCTCACTCGTCGGATCCACCACCGTGAAGTTCATGCCCACACCGGTGACGCCGGACTGCGGAGCCCCCGCGGTCTCCAGGATCGGTATGCGCAGGTCCACACCGGGCGACACCTTCACCACCCACTGCGGCGAGCCCGGTCGGCCACCCGCCAACTCGATCGCCCGGTCGCGCAACCACAGCGCGAACTCGGCTTGGCCCGTGTTGTTCAGGTGGACGTCGTCGGTGAACCAGCGATCCTTCGCGCCACCCCAACTGGCGCCGTCCCAATCCAACACGCGCAACTGTGGCCAACGCGTGGCGGCGGCTCGAATCGCGCGATTGCCCGCGGCATAGGTGGCGGTCCCGTTCGATTGACGTCGCTCCGACATGGTGACCCAACCGACCACCCGCACGCCCTTGGCCACCAACGCCTGCATCACCTGATCGATCTCGGAACCCAGATTCGCCTGGCTGTCGTTGTAACCCAACTCCACGATGGCCACGTCGGGGGTGCCCGTCAGATTGCGCGCCACCGTCAATCCGTCCACGGTGGCCGGTGGGCACGAACCCACGGTGCAACGGCTGGACTCGGTGTTGTAGGTCTCGGAGGCGAACACCGAGTTCAACAAGGTGGGCAACTCACCCGCTCCCGCCGAGGTGGCAATCGACGCACCAACCGAGTCCGAGATGAAGACGAAGTCGTTGCTGGTGGCGAAGTCGCGATTCACCAGGCGAACCGTGACCGATTCCGACGGCAGGTCGTAGGCGCTGCGCAACCAAGCCGTGGTCTTCGTGATCGACTGCGTTCCGTTGTACAGACGTAGACGCACGGCCCAGGCCGGCGTGCTTCCGAAGGTGCCCTTGGCCAACAACGTCGGATCCGGCTCCACCTCGATGCGCGTGATGCGGGTCAATCCGGCGCGCGAGGCCAACCCCGCCATGTCGAGCACGCGCGTCCACCGCACGAACGGATTGAAGTCGGTCTGGTCGCCCGGGTCGTCCACCGCCGGGAAGTTCACGCCGGCGGTGCGCGCACCGTTGGACGACGAGAACTCGGTGGACACCGGAACCGTGGGCGCAGCCGGTCGCACCCGGATCATGAGCGCGGTGTCGGCGATGGCACGATCGGTGTTGGCGTGTTCCTTGTTGGTGGCCGCCGCACTCGCCGACGGTCGGCTGGCCGCACCGCCGTACACCTGACACGAATCGGTGTCGCAGGTCTTGGCGTACGGCGAGTAACGATTCTGCGCCAACGCGTACGAACGGGCCGCCACCGATTGGGCGCGCAGTGCGTTCAACCCCAAGCCGTAGGCCCAATCGCCCCAACCGGCCGGGGACTCGCGCGGCACCACGCCGCGAAGGTAGGACTCCACCTCAACGTCGTTCACCAGTCGAGTCGACCCCTCACTGTTGAACGTGGCGAACATCCGACCGCGATAGTGGGTGACGGCTCCGGTGGAATTGCACAGACCCAGGGTGTTGGCCGCCAACGTGGTCGGCGCGTCTCCGTCGGGCACCGAAAAACCGAGGATCGCGCTCGAGCGCGGTCCACTCGCCCGACCCAGGTATTGCCACCACGCCAAGGCGTCGGTCGACGTCGGGCAGACCTGCAAAGGAAATCCCCACACGTCGAACGCTTCGCTGCCACTCACCTTGCGCGCCACGATCGACGCGTACGAACCGGGTTGCACCACACCGTTGAGCGACCATTGCGCGTTGCTGTTGACGGCGACCACCGACATCTGCGACGCGCCGTCGTAGCTCAACATGCGCACGGTGATTCGTTGACCCACCGGTGCCGCACCCATCACCGTGCCCCCGTAATAGTGATCGAGGATCCGCGTGTAGTCCCAAGGGGTGCCGTCACCCCGTCCGATCGCCCAACCGAGCGCTCCGTATTGCGACAACCCACGCCCGTGTCCGCTGCCCTGACCGTTCACCACGATGGCCACCGCCTCGTTGGGGTCGCCGGGGGAAGCCATGACGGGAGGGGCCACGGGGGCCAGGGCCAAACCGAGGGCCAAACCGGAGGCGACCAAGAACCCCACGAGGAGGGGAAGCAGGCGGCGGGTCGAAGTCATGGCGAAGGGGCGTCGGGGACGCCGGAGGTATCGGCCCGAAGGCGTGGGGGCTGAAGAAATCGACGGGCGCCGGGGGGTGACGCCCGTCGGGGGCGAACCGTACCGAACTCGACCCCGTCGGGTCTCGTCATCCCTGCTCAGGGGCTACTTTTGGCTCTCCGCCACCGCGAGCTGGTCCACCAGATCGTTCATCGGGTCGCCACTGTGGCCCTTCACCCATTGGAAGTCGGGACGCTCCGCCTCGGGATGGGCCTCGTACAGGGCGATCAGGTCCCGCCACAGATCGGCGTTGGCCACCGGCTCCTTCTTGGCGTTGCGCCAGCCGTTGGCCTTCCATCGCACCCACCAGCGGTCCTTGAAGCAGTTCACCACGTAGGTGGAATCGCTCACGATCACCAAGCGCTTGGTTTCCGCACGCGCCACCGGACCCATGGTGCGGATCGCCTCGATGGCGGCCACCAGTTCCATGCGTTGGTTGGTGGTGCGCCCCTCTCCACCCGAGCCTCGCGGATCGCCGCCGGGTGCCACCGCCCACGCCCAACCGCCCGGGCCGGGGTTTCCGCTGCACGCGCCATCGGTGTAGACGGCCAGCACGCGGTCGATCGAATGAGCGGACGTCGGAGTGTTCATGGGCTGCTCATGTTCGCACACGGACACCTCACCATTCGGTAATCGTGCGAGACTGACAGCATGCTGTTCGACGGTTCCGTGCATCAACTCCCCGACACCGATCCCGGCGAAACCCAGGAGTGGCTCGATTCACTCGATGCCGTCATCGATGTTCACGGCAAGGTTCGCGCGCGTTATCTGCTCTCGCGATTGTTGGAACGGGCGCGCGAATCGCAGGTCAGTTTCCCCGCCACGGTTTCCACCCCCTACGTCAACAGCATTCCTCGCGAACACGAACCCTGGTTCCCGGGCGACGAGCACATCGAACGTCGCATTCGTGCCTACATCCGTTGGAACGCCGCCGCCATGGTGGTGCGCGCGAACAAGCACGCCGAGGGAATCGGTGGTCACCTGTCCACGTTCGCCAGTTCGGCCTCGTTGTACGAAATCGGTTTCAACCACTTCTTCCGCGGCAAGGACGACGGCACCGCGGGCGACCACATCTACTTCCAGGGCCACGCGGCGCCCGGCATCTACGCCCGCGCCTTCCTGGAGGGACGCCTCGGCGAAGACGACCTCGATCGGTTCCGACGCGAGATCGGTCGCGACGGTCGCGGGCTCTCCAGCTATCCGCACCCCCGACTCATGCCCGATTTCTGGGAGTTCCCGACCGTCAGCATGGGACTCGGACCCATCAGCGCCATCTACCACGCGCGCTTCAATCGCTATCTGCTGAACCGTCAACTCGACGACACCAGCAACAGTCGCGTGTGGGCGTACATCGGCGACGGCGAAACCGACGAGCCCGAGACGCTGGGCGCACTGTCGTTGGCCTCACGAGAACACCTCGACAACTTGGTCTTCGTCGTGAACTGCAACTTGCAGCGCCTCGACGGACCGGTGCGCGGCAACGGCAAGATCATCCAGGAGCTGGAAGCGGTCTTCCGAGGCGCGGGATGGAACGTCATCAAGGTCATCTGGGGATCGAAGTGGGACAACCTGCTGGCCCAGGACAAGGACGGCGTGCTGCTGAACAAGATGAACTCCACCGTCGACGGTGAGTTCCAGCGTTACACGGTGGAGGACGGCAACTTCATCCGCGAGAACTTCTTCGGACCCGACCCGCGTCTGCGCCAGATGGTGGCGCACCTCACCGACGACGAACTGCGCACCCTCCCCCGTGGTGGTCACGACTACCGCAAGTTGTACGCCGCGTATCGCGCCGCCGCGCAGAACCTGGGCAGTGGTCGGCCCACGGCGATCCTGTGCAAGACCGTGAAGGGCTGGACGCTCGGACCGGAAATCGAGGGTCGCAACTCCACGCACCAGATCAAGAAGATGAACGTCGATCAGCTGCGCGCACTTCGTGATCGGCTGTATCTGCACGACGAGATCCCCGACTCGGCACTCGAGGGCGACGTGCCTCCGTACTTCCGCCCCAGCGAGGGCTCCATCGAGTACCAATACCTGCAGGAACGTCGGCGAGCGTTGGGCGGATCGGTTCCCAAGCGCGTCGTGCGCGCGCGTCGACCCATGGAACTTCCCGACGATTCGGTCTTCGTCGAACTCGACGGCGGTTCGGGCGGCCAATCGGTGAGCACCACGATGGGCTTCACGCGCTTGTTGCGCAGTCTGGCCCGCGACGAGAAGTTCGGCTCGCGCGTCGTGCCCATCATCCCCGACGAGGCTCGCACCTTCGGCATGGATTCGCTCTTCCGTGAATTGCGCATCTACGCCTCGCAGGGGCAGAAGTACGAGCCGGTCGATCACGACCTTCTGTTGTCGTACACCGAGTCCTCCGACGGCCAGATCCTGGAGGAGGGCATCACCGAGGCCGGCGCCATGAGCAGCTTCATCGCCGCCGGCACCTCGTACGCCACCCGCGGCGTTCCTTCGATGCCCTTCTACACCTTCTATTCGATGTTCGGATTCCAGCGCGTGGGCGATCTCATCTGGCAGGCCGCCGACAGCCGCGCCCGTGGCTTCATGCTCGGAGCCACCGCCGGTCGCACCACCTTGATGGGAGAGGGATTGCAGCATCAGGACGGGCACAGCCTCGTGCTGGCCTCCACCGTTCCCGCCTGTCAGAGCTACGACCCCGCGTATGCCTACGAAGTGGCGGCCATCGTGAAGCACGGTCTGCATCGCATGTACGGCGGCGAAGTCGGACCGAACGGCGAGAACGACCCCGACGTCTTCTATTACCTCACGTTGTACAACGAGAACTACCCCATGCCGGCTCGTCCGGCGGGCGTGAGTGACGCCGACATCGTGTCGGGTCTCTACCGCTGGCAGGCCGCGCCGGCGAACGCCAAGCATCGGGCCACGATCCTGTTCAGCGGGTCGGCGCAAGGTGCCGCTCAAGCCGCCGTCGTCGAGTTGGCCGAGAAGTTCGACGTGGGCGCCGAGTTGTGGTCGGCCACCAGCTACAAGGTGTTGCGCGAGAACGCCCTGGCCGTCGAGCGCGACAACCGCATGCATCCGTCGCGTCCGGCGCACACCGCGCGGGTCACCGAGTTGCTCGCGCGATCCGAGGGCCCGATCACCGCCGTCACCGACTTCATGAAGATCGTCCCCGAACAGATCGCGCGTTTCGTCCCCGGTCGCGTCTTCGTGCCACTCGGCACCGACGGAATGGGTCGAAGCGACACGCGCGAGGCGTTGCGCGCGCACTTCGAGGTGGACATGCCCTCCGTGGTGGTGGCCGTGTTGTCCGGCTTGCACCAGTCGGGAGCCATCGCGGCGTCGGTGGTGGAGGATGCGATCGCTCGTTACGGCCTCGACCCCGATCGCGTCGATCCGTACATCGTCTGACGAGTGGGCGCGTTCGCCGAGGCTCGTCTACCCTGACCCCATGTCCGCAACCTCCGGCACGCTCTTCATCACCGGTGATCCCACCGCCGACAAGTTGCTCAACGCCAACGGCACCGCCTTGCTCATCGGCATGCTCCTGGACCAGCAGGTCCCCATGGAGTGGGCGTTCAAGGGGCCGTTCACGTTGAAGCAACGCCTCGGCCACCTCGACACGCGCAAGATCGCCGCCATGGATCAGGAGTCGTTCGTGGCGCTGTGTTGCGAGAAGCCGGCGATCCATCGTTTCCCAGCGTCCATGGCCCGACGCATCCACGAACTGTGCGCGATCCTGGCCACCACGTACGGGGGCAAGGGCGAGAACATGTGGGCCGACGTGAAGACCGGCGCCGAATTGTTCGAACGCCTGCGCACCCTTCCCGGTTACGGCGAGGAGAAGGCGCAGATCTTCGTGGCGCTCCTCGGCAAGCGCATGGGCGTTCGCCCGCGCGGATGGAAGGAAGCCGCCGGTGTGTTCGGCGACCACGAACCCCGCACCGTGGCCGACATCGACTCCCCCGAACAACTGTTGAAGGTGCGCGCGTGGAAGAAGGCCGAGAAGGCCGCCGAGCGCGACAAGCAGAGCCGCCCGCTGAAGACGGCCGCGTCCCGCAAGTAATTCGTCTCCACCTCTACCCTGGCGTTGACCGTTTCTTGATCATCGTGCGGGTGTGGTCCGACGGGTACAAACGACACTCGTGACATGAGCTCGATGCGCCGCTTCCTGATTCCGATCGTGGCGATCACGTGCCTCGTTCCGATCCACGAACTTCCGGTGCGCGCGGTGACCCAGACCACCATCACCTTCTCCGTTGCCGGTGGTGGCACCAACGGCAACGTCGGTCTCGACGCCGTCTTCGGAAACACCGGGGGCGGTGGCGCCTACGACCGCATGGTGCGTTGGGACGCCAACAACCAGCTCTGGAACTACGACCAGACCCTCGGCTCACCCACTTACGGTTGGCGTACCACCTCCACCGGGTCCATGACCGTCGACGGCGCGGCCAGCCTCATGCGACTCGAGTTGTATCCGCATCCCACAACCACGTGTTCGGGCACCGACGAGAACGACGCCTGCTACTGGCTCACCTACGACCCCTGGACCGGAACCCGTGGCGGTGCTCACGTTCAGGTCACCGCCGCCCAGGGCGCGAACTGGCTCGACGTCGGCACCGTGCGACTGCCCACGCTGGGCGTCGACGGCGCCTTCCGTATGGATGGCGACGTGCTGTCGGGGTCACCCGTTCCCGACGGCCGGTTGTCCATCGACTTCTTCCAAGTGGACTGCAACTGGCACGAGACGTGCGTGCACCCACCGGTGAACGAGCGCGGAAACGCCTACGGAACGTTCGGAACGTCCACGAACCGGGGCAACCGATGGACCGGTGGCGTGGCGTGGCCGGGTCGCTACATCATCTACGTGCGCGATCTGGCCCGCGACATTCATCTCCACGGTTTCGTCGACGTGGCGGCGAATCGCATCCCCACCATCGATCTGGACTCTCCGTGTTTCGGACTGGACACGTGCGTGATGGATCGAGGGACCGTTCCCGCCGCGTCGGGAGGGTTCCACCCCACCGATCCGGTGCGCGTACTCGACACCCGCAAAGGATGGGGAATCAGCAACGGCATGTTGCGCTTCGGCGATGGCAGCCAATCCTCCACCAACCCGGTCCTGCGCGCCGAGGACACGGCCAACCACGATCTGCGCGTGCTCGGGGTGGGAGGGGTTCCCACGAGCGGCGTGAGCGCGGTTTTGTTGAACGTCACCGCCATCGACCCCGCCACCAACGGCTTCCTCACCGTCGGGCCTCGACCAGCGGGAAGCGGTGACCTCTTCGACGATCAGCATTCCTATGGCGACTGGCCCGACGCGTCGAACCTGAACGTGCGTGCCGGACAGACCGCACCGAACCTGGTGTTGGCGCGCGTGGGCGCCGGGGGCCGCATCCGGTTGTACAACTACGGATATCCGTTGCACATGGTCGCCGACGTGGCCGGATGGTTCGACACCGGATCGAGCGTGACCAGTCCCGGTGGTCTCGGTTTCTTCGGTGTCACACCCGCGCGAATTCTCGACACGCGCAACGGCATCGGGGGTGCGGCCGGTGTCGCGCGCTTCGAGGTCGGCGACGATCGAGTGATCCCCATTCGCGGTGTGGCCGGTGTTCCGAGCGACGCCGAGTCCGTCGTCGTCAACATCACCGCGGTCGACCCCACGGCCATCGGCTACGTCACCGCCTACCCGTCGGGCTCGTCGGCGCCCGACGCGTCCAATCTGAACCTGCGACGAAACCAGGACCGGCCCAACCTCGCCGTGGTTCGCATCGGCGCCGACGGCGCGATACGTCTCACCTCTCGTGAGGCGGCCACGCATCTTCTGGTCGACGTTCAGGGCTACTACGCCCCCACCGGCGCGGGCTCGCGGCGTACGACCACGATGAATCCCACACGTATCTTCGACACCCGCAATGGCATCGGCACCAACTCCGGTCGATTGACGCCGGGTGAAACCCGAACCGTCGCGGTGGCCGGAGTGGCGGGCATCCCGGCCAACGCCACGGCCGTCTACGTGAACATCACGTCGGTGGCGGCATCGTCGTGGGGTTGGTTGGCCGTGTGGCCCACCGGTGGTGAGCGCCCCGAGGTCTCCAACGTGAACTGGCCCGGTGGCACCGACATACCGAACATGGCCATCGTCCCGCTCGGCACCAACGGCACCATTCAGTTGTACAACGACCCCGCGGTCACCGGTTCCACGTCGAGCCACGTGTTGATCGACGTGATGGGATACGTCGGCTGACGTCGTTGGTCAGGCGGTACCGTCGACGACGGTCGACAGTGAGCGGCTGAAAACGTCGAGGCCGAACTGAGCGGCACGAGACCGCGCCGACTCCGACATCAACGCACGCAACGACTCGTCCTTCATGAGCCGACGAGTGCACGCGGCCAGCTCGTCGAGCGTGTGCCAATGGAATCCGTCCACACCATGACGGACGATCTCGGCCGGGCCGGCCGCGCCGAACACCACCGGCACCGCGCCCGCGGCCATGGCTTCCACCACCGCGATACCGAAGTGTTCGAACCGATCGGGGTGAGTGTCGGGGTTCTCGCCGTAGCCGCCGGCATGCCAGAAGATCGATGCTCCCGACAAGGTGGTCTCCACCAGCGAACGGGGGGCGTTCAGATGCACCTCGACGGGCAGACCGATGGCGCCCCGTCGCATCCCCAACGCGTACTCGCGGCTGGCCGCATCGGCTCCCCCGACGAACACGAGACGCCAATCATCCACACCTTCGGGCGACGCGACCATGCGTGTGAAACCGCTCAACAGATCCGCCTGCTTCTTGCAATGGCCGAACGACGGATCGAAGAAGCGACCGATGGAGGCGATGGAGTGCGACTTGGTTCCCGGCGTCACCGACGGACGCACCGGGGGGTGCACCACCACACTGTCGACGCCCCACAGATTCCGGATCCAGGTGGAGGTGTAGGCCGAGTTGGCCATGAAGGTGGTGTACGTGTCCACCCACGACATGTCCACCAGTCGCCGCTCGAGACCACGCTTCACCCCCGCCACCGGACCCGGCAATCGCGGAACGGCCGACAACGCCACCGAACCCACGCGCGCCACGGTCCGCACCATGCGCTGGCGCGGAGTGGTAGGCAGGCCGGGAAAATGGACGTAGTACAAACCCCGTGGAGCCCGATTGCGCGCGTCGCTCAGATAAGTGCCGTTGATGAAGACGTCGAAGTCGGCACTGGCCTCGCTGGCCTGCTCGTCGTCCACCACCTTTCGCCACTCGCAGCCCGAGAGATCCACGCCCAGACGCGATCGTGTCGTTTCGACGTCGATCGGCTCCGGCCCGAGAAGGGTGACGTCGTGACCGGCCGACAGGCACTCGGCGATGGCGCCGCTCACCTGTTCGCCACCGCCGTAGGTGGACCAATAGAGGTTGTAGATCGCAACGCGACTCACTTGGTGACTTCCCAACGCATCAGGGATCCGCGCGAAGCGTGCCGATCCATCATCCAGCGATCACGCAGCATGGCGGGAAGGAGGCCCAGATAACTCCTCAGCACGCGCCTTCGATGTCGCGCCTCCGGACGCGACGGCATGCGCAAGGTGAGGGGACGCAGAACCAGATGCCGCACGTTCAACACGACGGTCCGTTTGATTTCGCCCAGACCCGCCCTGGCGGCGAGCCACATCGGTGCGTTCTTCGCCAACACCAACAAGCGATTGCGCTCGGTGTGGAAACGGAACACCTCACTGCCCACACCCGACGACTGCGCATGACGATGACGCACGACGGCCTCGGGCGTGTAGATGTAACGCCACCCCTGCAACCGGCCGCGCCACGACAGGTCCGTGTCCTCGTAGTACAGGAACAGGCGCTCGTCGAAGAGTCCGACGGACCTCAGGTACTCGCCACGCAACAGCACCGCTCCCCCGCACCAGGCGAACACCTCGGCGGCCTGCTCGTACTGTCCTCGGTCACGCTCGAGGAATCCGCGGTCACCGCCGAACCCGCGCTGGTACAGGTTGGAACCCACGTTGTTCACCACGTCGAACACGTCGGATCCGATGCGCACGTCGACCCACGTGAAGACGGGCTCCTTCGCCGCGTAGCCGCCACCGATCTTCACGGTCACCTCGTCGATGTCGGTGGTGAGGGTGACGGTACGCGGGGTCTCGGCCGACAATCGCAACGACACGGTCTGCGCCGTCGCGGGGTCCGGTCTCGTCTCGGCGATGCGCAGGGCACCGGCCTTCTTGCTCCAGCGGGCGAACTCCTCGTCGCGCGACGGATCGTGCGCCACCGGGCCGTGAAAGCCTTCGTCGAACTGCAGGCGATGATCCTCGCGCTTGCCGTCGATGCGGACCGCGGACACGCAAACACCGATCGCACGGTCATCGCCCCCACCCGCGAGGGTGGTCTCCGACACGGAGACGTCGATCCCGGTGAATCGATCGGCGAAGAGCATCTTGGCACTCACCGCGCCCACGTCGCTCCCCACGTCGAATCCGGACATCAGACCCGCCAACCATCCGGCATCCACCGTGGCGTCGTTGTTGATCAGAGCCGCGAATTCGTACTCGGACAACGCGCGTCCATCCGAGTCGTGAGTAGCCGACAAACCGAGGTTGCATCCGCCGGCGAAGCCCAGATTGCGCAAGGGTTCCAGCACCCGCACCATCGGAAATCCGGATCGAACGCGTTCGGTCACGTCGTCGAGCGAGCCGTTGTCGACCATCACGATCTCGAAACGATCGTCGGGCCACGAGGTGCGAAGCAGCGACTCGATGCAATCGATGGTCATCTGTCCGCCGTCGAAGGACAGCACGACGATGCGAACGAAAGGCGTCGGCGCGGTCATGGCGTCATCACGATAACGAGGTTCGTTCGCGCAACTCGGGCATCACATCGTGAACCTGAGTCACCGACCCCCTCGCGTACCGACGAGACGGAAAAACCCACCGGTCGAGCGCTTCGGCCAGATCCTCGAAGAGGAACTCACGGCCCGCACGCCACGATTCGTCCGACGCACGCTGCCAGTCGTGGTCGTTGGTCAGGAGCGGGCGCAACAGCTCCGACAAGAAGTCGGCATCGACGATCTCCTCGGCACCGATGTCGGTGACCACCGGAATGCCGCGTGAGTTCAGTTCGGCCACCGCACCGCTTCGTTGCCCACGGGCGTTGCGACGCAACTGCACCCCGACGCGAGCGGTCAGCAAGGTCTCGTTCAACTGATCCGCGTCGAGCCATCCCGTGAAGTGCACCCACTCCTCAAGATGCCGGGCCGTCACCACCGCGTCCAGACGCGCGCGCAACTCCGGAGAGCAACCACCGGCGAACACCAATCGGATATCGCGCATCCACCCCGACAGGGTGGCCACCGCTCCGATGAGCATCTCGGGCTTCTTGCTCTCGTCCAGCCATCCGTACGACACGATCGTGCGACCGGCGGGCATGGATGCACGTTCGTTGTGATGGGTGGCGTGCGGCAAGACCAGGATCGGTGGGTGGTTCGGATCGATCGACTTCACCACGTCGGCCGCCTCGTCGGAAGACACGATCACCGATTCCGCGCCGACGATCACCGGTTCGAGGAACGTGATGTTCGCACGGTGATACGCCTCGGCATCGAGCAAATCCGACGGCCAGAAACTTTCGGGGACACCGGCACGACGGAGTTCGTCGCGCATCCGCGACTCCGCCCAGTCACGTTGCCCGGAAAGGTGTCCGATACCCACATGGCAACCGACCAGCGTCGGCTCGTGCAACCACACGTGACCGGCCTGCTCACCCAACGACGCCAGTGTCGCCGCGTGAAACTCCGACGATCCGAGAGTGTTCACCATCGCATCAAAATCGTGTTTCGCGAAGTAGCGCCCGATCCCCGCCACGTTGCGACGACCCCCACTCGTTCCGTCGGTCGCGGTCAATTCGATGATGGGTTCCAAATCCGCCGAACGTTGCGACGAGTTCCAGGCCGCCAACACCCGTTCGTTGTAGGCACCGATACCCGAGGGCGATCCGGCGAAGGGGCCCACCAGAGCGACTCGGCGTCGAGGTGCGCGTGGCGACGACGGGCGAGGGTCATCCAGGTTCAGAGCCGCCATCGCCGAGCGCCCCACTCGTTCCCACGTCCAATTGGTCGATGCTTTTCGCGCGATCTCGGACAACAGTGAACGGAACGTCTCGTCCTCGAGACCCGAACGGATCACGCTCGACATGTCGGCCACGTCGTTGGCGTCGAAAGTGGCGCGCGCGTCACCGATGACCTCGGGTAGCGAGGAGTTGTCGCTGCAGATCACTCGGCACCCACTGGCCGCCGCTTCGGCGACCGGCAACCCGAACCCCTCCTCCAACGAGGGGAACACCGACAAGGCGGCCCCTTGATACAGGGCCACCATCTCGTCGTCGGTGACGGTGTCGGTCACCACCACGTCCGACTGCCATCCCAATTCGAGGTGATGGACGATGTGATGCCAACGGTCGCGCACGGTCGGCACCGCGGTACAGGCGATCACCAACTGGTGGCTCGATCGCAACTCGGGGGGAAGGTCGGCCCACGCGCGGATCAGACCCGGCGTGTTCTTGCGATCGTCCCCACCGGTGACCGCCACCACGCGTCGGCGGTCGAGGTCGAGCCCGATGTTGATCAAGCGGGCCAGTCGGGTGTCGATGGACCTCGACTCGGCGGACGGAACGAACTGCGGTTCGATGGCCGCGCCGACCACGTGGATGCGATCGCGGGGGAAGCCGAGCACCATGCTGGCCGAGTCGGCCGAGAACGTGGAGTTCGACAGCAGGCGATCGAAGGTTCGCACCAGACCCGCGCGCAGACGCGCCTGCACCCGCGCCGAATCCTCCACCAGATAGCGATCGGGGTACCGATACGGGATCACGTCGTGCAGCACCCCGACCACGCGCAACCCGGCTTCGGTGACGGCGAGTGGCACGACGTCGAGCGCGATGGGGTGCAACATCATTTGCGTGCACAGGAACCAGGCGGAGGAAGGTTCGGCCAGAATCGCTGCTCGGGTCAGCGGTACGGTGACGATGCCGTCGATGGCCGCCCGCCATTCGCGATCGTCGGCCGACGCGTCGACGAGCACCGCCACGTCGGCGCCCGCGGTCCGCATGGCCCGCACCAATCCGATGGTGTAGCGACCGATCCCACGTCCACCGGCGGTGGGATGCGAGATGACGCGCCCATCCACCAGCACGCGGGCGTTCGCCACCGGCCTCAGCTCCGTTTCGCGGGCACGGAGGCGTCGTCGATGAGGGCCTCCAGACGGGCGATCTGGCGCTCGATCGACTGCACGGCTCCCACCGCGGTGTCGGCGTCCAGCCGGACCCGTTCGGCGTAGCCCAAGAACAACGGCAACGAACGATCGGCGCCCGAACGCACGTCGTGATTCAGGGACTGAACGACATCGTTGATGACCTGCAGCTGATTGCGGATCTCGGCCACTTCGGCCCGCAGAGCACGCACATCGCGGCCGGTGATTCTCGTCAGGAGCGCTTTGACCACTCGCACGCCCTCAGCCTACCCCCGTAACCCTCGCCACTTCAGATGTCCACGGGGCTCGATCCGCCGCGACCTAGGGTCGACGGTGATGAAGGCGAAGACGGTCGGGTCCGGAGCGTGGGGCTTGGCGACCCGGTCACTGGTGCGCCGCTGGCGCGAGTTGCGACCGCCTCGATGGTGGAACGGCACTGACCTGCCCTGGGAGGTACCCGACGGCGTGGGCAAGGGGCCGATGGCGGTGTGCAACATCTGCCATTGGGCCGGAGCGGAGTTTCTCGGCACGGAGCACGTGGAAAGTGCCATGTGTCCACGGTGCGGAAGCGTCGCCCGCGACCGCTTCCTGCTGTTCTGCTTTCTCGACTGTTCGCCACACGATGCGAGCATGCGGGTGCTGGAGACGAGCCCGAGGCTGGGTCGCGAGTACCGACGCATGATGCGCTCGCTGTTTCTCTACACGTCGAGCGATTTCGACCTGTCCGCGCATCGCGGCGACATTCGCATCGACCTGCAGGACATCGCCTTGCCGGACTCGTCCGTCGACGTCTTGCTCACCCCCCACGTGTTGGAACACGTCCCCGATACCAACCGGGCATTACGGGAGATCCACCGGATTCTCGCACTGGACGGCGCGATGTATCTGCAGGTTCCACTTCAGCAAGGCGTCACCTCGCGCCCCACGGAACCGGAATTCCATGGCGACGACACACCGGTGCACTTCCGCTTCGGATGGGATCTGATCGCGTCATTGGAGACGGCGGGCTTCGACGTGGAGGTTCTCGTGATGCAGGAGTTCGCAAAGGTGTTACGCGGCGAGAACCCGTGTCCCGAGCCCGACGTGGACGGATTCGACGTGCCATCCATGATCGAGCACGCACCCACCACCAAACTGCGCCCGCTCGTGGACATCTACATGTCGAAGATCTACGGCTTCCGCCCCGAGCACCAGTTCGTGACGTTTCGTTGCGTCAAGCGTTGACGGGCTTCCGCCCGAATCGCATGCGCACACACAGGACGATCATCTGCAACCCGAGCACGACGGCCTTGTAGCGGCTGCCCGTCACCGAGCTCTCCCCCACCCGCTCTTGGTACTTCACCGGCACCTGCACGAACGACATTCGCTCCCGTGCCACGTGCAACATCATCTCCAAGCCGAACGACGAGCCGTCGATGGCGAACTTGGGTTCCAGCCGATCGAGCGACTCCCGATGAATCACGCGGTAGGTGCAGCCGACGTCGGACAGAAAGACGGTGTTGTACAGAACCTCCACCATCTTGGCCACCGCCCAGTTGCCCCATTTCAGGAACCAACCCATGTTCGCTCCGGAAAGGATGAGCGCCTGGGTGGTGCGAGATCCGAACACCACGTCCACGTCGTGCGTGTAGGGCAACAACTTCAACAAGTCCGCGGGGTCGAAGGTGCCGTCCGGTTCGCAGACACACACCAGATCGAACGAGCGGGTCTCGGCGAAACCACGACGAATGGCGGCGCCGTAACCCTGCGTGGTTTCCAACACCTCACGGGCCGTCGTGGGTGCGACCTCGGCCGACGTGTCGGGATGCGCGTTGTTGTTGACCACCAGGATCTCGTCGACGATTCCGAGCGATTCGAAACCCCGAATGCAGGCGGCGATCGACAGGTGTTCGTTGTAGGTGGGCAGGATCACTGCCAGGCGTTTACCGTTCCACATGTCGTCTCCACTCGCGCCACGGCGTCATTCGGGCACCAGTGGAAGATACATCACGGCCCCCATCACCTCGCGGCGTTCGTATTGCTCGACGGGTAGTGGCAACACCTCGAGACGTTCGTCCCCCGCCAGAAACACGTAGGCGATGTCGAGAGGACCTTGCGAGAGCACTTCCACCTGCCGTTGGGCGAAGGAGACTCCCCACGGCAGTTTCGGTCGCCACGGGAACAACGCACCCCACGGATGACCGTGGACCGCGACGTGAATGCGTTGGTTGCTCTGATACTCGATGGGGTTCATCAGCCAGTAGTTGCCGGCGGCGTACCGGAACCCTTCGTCTTCCAGAATCTCGACCAACACCCGAATCCGTTCGTTCGGATCCTCCACTCGAGGACCGGCGTTCACCTTCGACCAGGGCAGGACCAACACGCCCAACCACACCGCCAATGCAACGGCGAAAGCCGACCGACCGGTGAATCGGGGACGAAGCCGGCCCGCGATGTCCGCCAATCCGACCACCATCGTCACGATGAGGAACGGAAAGCCGACACTGGAGTAACGCCCGTCCTCGACGAACCACATGTTGTTGAACGACGACAGGATCGGCCAACACAGAACAGCCGGGAGTGCGAACACGAGTCCCCCGGGAACCTTGCGGACGAGCACCGTCACACCGAAGACCATGAGCCCCAGCGCCAGAAGATAAATGACTACGGACACCGGACCCCACACCCACGATCCGTCCATGTTCATCATTCCGAAGGCCCGAGGAAGTAGACCGGTGAAGAAGCTGGACAGTCGATCCCACGTGCTGTTCATCGGCGGTGACGGCTGGGAAAGACTGAGCCAGTCGTTCTTCACGTTCCACGCGAGGAACGGGATGTTCACGAACACTGCAGCACCCAGAGCCGGTATCCACCAGTCGCGCAAGCGACGGCGGAACGTCCAGCACGGAACGAGGGCGATGGGGATCACCGACGCCAACGTCATCGGGTGCAGGTAGAAAGCGAAGCCGAGCAACGCCCCGGCCCACAGAACATCGCGCCGAACGTGCGCCTCTTTCAGCACCACGCGTCGCACCATGAACGCCGAGGCGAAGGTGGTCGCGAGGAGCAGACCGTAGGCCTCCCATGCGCGGATGGACACCACCATCATCGCTCCGGGCGTCAGCCACAACATCCCGGCACTCAACCATGCCCACCGGTCCGGGTGCTCGCACCCCGAATCGCGCCGGATCGAGCGCACGACATGGAACATCACCACCGAGGATGCGATCCACCACAAACTGGTCAACAGCTTCAAGGGCACGACGCGAGCACCGAACAGCATGGTGAACGGTGCGAACACATAGCTGTCGATGATCCCGGTGTAGCCGATTCCGCGGTACACGATGGGAAGATCTCCCTGGGCGATCTCCATGGCTTGCAAGCCGGTGAAGGCCTCGTCCGCGTTCAACTCTCCGAACTTGGTTCCCAACAGGTAACCGCGGATCGCGTAGCCCACGACTCCGAGAATCAACACCAGTCCCCAACGAAGACGCCGATTCACCGACCCACGTTCCTCACCTCGGTCGCCCACGAAACGTCCGCGCGACGCACCGACTCCACGGCCAACACCTCGAGGCCGGCGACTCGATGCTCGCGACGTAGGCGACCGACCGTGGGGCCGCACGGGACCACCAGCGTCACGCGATCTCTCGGGCTCCGCGACGCCTCCGCCGCGGCCGCTTCGGCCGCCAGCGCCATCTGGGGGGAATCGGCGACGCCCTCGAACAGGTGGACGATGCGGCGCACCGCGCGATGATCCCGAACGGTGCGTCCGTCGAAACCCCGCGGTGATCGTTCCGGCTGCTTCGGTAATTGGTCCGCCCACTTCTGCTCGAACGCGGCTCGCGACGCGCGGGCCAGGGAATTCCTATGCTCACTGGCGGCCACGTGGTGGTGCACCACCGGCCGATCCACCACCAGGCGCGACACCAGACCCCGCGACCACGCGGCCATGGCCAGGTCGCTGTCCTCGAAGTAGGCCGGGGCGTAGCGGACGTCGAACCCGCCCAAAGACAGGAAGGTCTCTCGTCGCATCACCCAACACGCGGCCGACGCGTAGTCCACATCTCGAGCGATCATCACCGAGTCGTAGCCGTCGGGCCAGTGCGAACCGCCCATGGCCTCGGTCCCGCCGTCGGAGAAGATCGCCTGACCGGCCTCGGCCAGTCGCCCCTCGCCGTCCAGCAACGGTGGCGCCGCGATGGCCACCACCGGATCCTCGAGAGCGCGTAGCAACGGGTCCAGCCATCCCTCGCTGACGACCAGATCGGGGTTCACGAACGCCACGAACTCGGAATCGCATTCCGCCACCGCCAGGTTGTTGGCCGGCCCGAACCCCAGGTTCTCGTTCAACCGGATGTGACGCACATGATCGGCGAGATTCCCCACGTCCTCACGGTGCCCGTCGGCGTCGGGTTGGGTGACCACGACGATGTCCTGCGACGGGGGGCAAGCATGACGCACGAGCGACTCGACCGTTCGCGACAACGATGGCGTGGGGCCGTAGGTGACGGTGATGCACGTGACACCCATCGATCGCTCCTACTCGGGCCTGAAGCTGAAAGATGTCAGATCGTTGTTGAAGAGACCATGGACATCGCGCTTCGGAACCGCCGCGAACTGCAACGCACTTTGCACCCAGGCGACGATCTCATGATGAAGAGAGTGTCTTCCGTTCCCCACACCGATCGTCATCGTGTACTCGCCCTGCTGCACCTCTGGCCACAGGAAACCCATCGACAATCGATACTGCCCGGGAGGCATCTGTTCGACCGACATGCCGCAACCCACCGTGTTCTCGCCAAAAACCGGGGTGCTCATGCGATCGCGCATGTTGTATCCCCAAACCGGCTCGGAGATGGTGGTGCCGATGTCCGCCAGAAAGTCGACCTTCACGTCGTCTCCGTGAGTCACGACCACAGGGATGCCGGGTTCGGCCAGGGTCGCCTTACCGTTGACCACCACCGTGATCTCGCGAATCTGCAACAACTCACTGGCAGAACTCAGACCGATACCCACGGTCGCCGACGAAGACGGATTGGACTGGCGGGTCGCCTCATCGACGTTGCCGGAGCCCGTCGGGTGATCAACGGACTCGAGAAGTTCTGCCTCTTCGATCCGGCGTTGCGAGTTGGCTCGCAAACTCGCCGCCGTGTAGATCTCGACGGCCTCGAGTGGTTCGCCATCAAAAACGACGTTTCCCTCCTCGAGAACTATGCAACGAGAGCTGAGTCTGACCGCGCTCGCCAAATCATGAGTGACGATCAGCTTCGGCGTGTCCCGCAGATTCGAATCCAAGAACTCGAAACACTTCTGCTGGAAGAAGATGTCTCCCACCGCCAATGCTTCGTCGACGATCAGCAGATCCGGCTTCACGTGCACGGCAGAGGCGAACGCGAGTCGAACGTACATGCCCGAGGAATAGGTTCGAACCGGTTCATCGATGAATCGTCCGATCTCGGCGAATCGCTCGACCTTCTCTTCGATCGCGTCGATCTCACTCTGGTGCAGGCCGTGAATGGAAGCCGCCATTCGAAAGTTTTCGCGACCCGTGAAATCGGGGTTGAACCCGGCACCGAGCTCCAATAGCGCGGAAATTCGTTCGGGTCGCGTTACCGAACCGGATGTCGGTTGCAACGTCCCGACGATCATTTCGAGGAGAGTCGACTTGCCGCTTCCGTTGCGCCCGACGATGCTGATGCTCTCACCGGCGTTCAATTCGAACGAAACGTCCTTGACTGCCGGAACCTCGAAGCAGTGGAGTCGTCCCGATCCCCGACGGTCGGCGATCGCCTGCAGAACTCGCTCATGGGGTCGACCGAAAACTCTGTAGGTCTTCGAAAGGTTGCGAACGGAGAGAATCGGCTCAGACGACATCGGCGAACCCTCTCGCGGCCACCCTGAAAATTCGGGAGCCGATCCACCACACGATGAGTGCCCCGATCGTGTACTGAGCCAATCCCGAGAAACTCAACCATTGTTCCAAGAAGAGAACATTCTTGCTTTGTTCGATGGGGTACGAAAGCGGATTCGCCGTTCTGACGACTCGCTCGATGCCATCCGGCAAGGATTCCAGAGGAAAGAAAACCGGAGAGAAGAAAAGGAGTGCGGTCGTGAGCAGCGGAACGATCTGCTGAACGTCACGGAAATAGGCGGAAACTGCCGAGATGATCATTCCGACGCCGGTCGCGAAGATCGCCACGGCGAGGACAAGGACATACAACTGCAACGCGAAGGGAGATGGCAGGCGACGATTCAGCCAGACGTACATGATCAAGAACGCCAATGAGTTGATCGCGAAAGTGAACAAAGTGGACAAAGTGAGCGCGTACGGCAGTAAGCGGGGAGAAACCGTGGTCCGCTTGACGAGGAGCGCGTTCGACTGCACCAGGGAACTGGATCCGTTCAACGTTTCGGACAGGAAGTTGAAGATCATCAGGCCCGAAAAAATTAGAAGGGCGTACGGCTCGTCTTGGACCTCACCAACCCATCGCGACTTGAACACCTGGCTGAAGACGAAACCGTAAATCAACAGAAGGATCATCGGCGTCATCAGGGTCCACACCAACCCGAACATCGATTCCCGATACCGCTGGAGAACCTGCCTCCGGGCGAGATTGAACGTCAACTGCACCTGCCGACGCCGGCCACGACCTCTCCTGAACAATTTCACCAGTCGGATACCTTACGGCAGACGAGTGGCCAATTCGGCTGATCGCTTCCTCATGAGGGAGTAATCCTTCTCGGGCAGATTCGCGATCGAGTTCATGAAGCCCGCGAACTCCCGAGACGACTTTTCCCAATCCATCCATTCCGCCGCGGTCAGCAGTGCTCCGTGCTTGAGGCGTGCCAGCAATGACCGATCGGTCGCCAACTTGTGCACTGCCGCGATGACACCCGACTCATCGTCCATGGGCACCACCAGACCGTTGATTCCATCGATCACGTACTCCTCGAAGCCGGTCACGTCGTAGGTGATCACGGTTCCTCCACAGTGGAACATCTCCAGCGGTGGGCCGAACATGCCTTCGACACGGCTCAACTTGAGCAACACGTCGCACGATCGGTAGATCATCGCCATGTCCTCCACCCGAACGGTGCGAAAGAACCGATCGACCAGATGATTCGACTCCCCGGCGTTTCCAGATACCAACCAGACTTCGGATGCTCCCCCCGCGCGCGCCAGCCGAACAGCGGCGTCGACGTTCTTCATCGGCACACCGACGGGCCCTTCCACGAGAACTCTGAGTCCGTCCTGACGAAGGGGAGCGAATCGTGGCCCAACGGACGCGAACAAATCCTTGCGAATGCCGTTCCTCACGAGAAGCGAGGGGGCGCCGTGCTCCGAGAAGAGATACATCTGGATCCACGCCGCGATCGTGATGACGAGAAGGTCGAGCTCGTAGGTCTGGTCAACCAGTCCCACGATCGACTCGAGAATCGGGTCATCCCCATAGAAGCGCGATTCGACCGACTGTACGAAGTACACGTACTGGCGCGCGTTCACCCGGTGCATCTCGAGAACGGTTCGCCACCAGGTCGCCACAGCGACATCGAACGACAAATCTCCGACGTCTTCGATTCTCACGAGATCCAACTCGTCCAGAGCCGGGTGCCACGGGTCGCTCCCGTGATCGATCATCTGGCAAGCCAACGTGACGTTCCATCCCAGGGCCTTCAGCGCCAGCGCGTGCTGAAGAATGACGAAGGTTCCTCCGCTGATCGCGGTGGAACCAACCAGGAAGACCACGGACCGAGACCGTCCCACGGAGTCCACGCGGGTCGAGTACCTCGAGTACCTCTCGTGTCCGAATGAATCGCTCGCCTCACGCACCATGGGCGGACCTCAATTCACTACCAACCACGATCGAATGCGCCGGCAACCATCGCATGTACCCAACGGGCCAGCCGGACTCCAGCGCGTGGGGAATCTTCAGCACGTCACCCCTGGCACGGACGATCGACGACGGATCGAATCTCTTCTCGAACGGCGAGAGATTCATCGCCCCGAAGGTGTCGTCGTGAGTGCTACCGAACCAGATGTCGGCAACACCGGGGTCGGGATCATCGAAGTAGCGTTTCAAGAGAGTGCTGGATGCCGACGCGAGAAGGTCGAAGTCGTAGCCGTTGGCGACGAGATGGTCCACGAGAAATGGGGTCGCCGCGAGCACTCCCTCCTGAAAACTGGAGATCAGGTCATCCGCTCGTCCTGCCTCCTCTTGCGTCACCACCAACACGCGTCCGTCCGAATGCTCGGCGTAACCAACCGCGGACGGAATACTCGGAGTCAGTGGAGACTCGAGCACGGCCGGCGGAGAAACATGACCGAAGGGGTGCCCGATGTTGCCGTCGAACGCCAAAGCCTCTTTGGAGACATTGAGCGGTTGCTTGTTGAGATAGGGAAACAGCCCCATGTAGACACCGTGGAGATGCTTGTCGTCCAGGATGTGAGCGAGGTTGTCTTGAATGGTCCCCCTCCATCCGAGATCGACGATGAGGGAGGTTTCTTCGGTCAATCCTCGGTCGCGAAGGTATCGAGCGAGGAGGTCACGTTGGCTTCCCAATCTCCTCATGATCTGCGCCCCGACCGCTTGGTCGTCGAGGAATTCACGAACCCTCGCGTTGGAACGCATCCCGTGGATCAACTCGTCGGGGTCCAATCCGAAGCGACGCACGCCTTCGGCGACATCGACTAATTCGACGCCCAACGATGAAAGCAACCCACGAATCGATTGATTCGGGTATTGGCTCCACAGCCGCTCGAGGCTCGCTCCGTCCAATCGCGACAACGACGGACCAAAGGTCGAACGCCGACTCACCTCCAGATGCACCGCCGAGGGGAGCCCGAGTTCCGGGTGCTCGTCACGAATGCGACGATGCAGATCGCTGAGGAAGGCGCCTTCGCGACTCACGTAGAAGACCCGGTCGAGCCCTCTCTCACCGGCCCTCTGGGCCGCGGCGAAGACGAGACCCACCGGGAGAAGAGCGCTTCTCGATCCCGCGAATAGAGCCCGCTTCGTCAGCAGTGGCCTCTTTTTGTCGCCCGCTAGAAGGGAACCGATGCGAGAGCAACCCTCGTCGAACGGATTCGACGCGAACCAATCCACGGACAACTCCCCGGGACCGGGTAGCTCGTGTTCCGCGGGAACATGGTGAGCCGACACCCCGTGACGTCCCGCCATCACAACGTCCGCGTGTTCGTTGTCGCCAACGTGAAAGTGCTCTTCGGGGGTCACTCCGAACGACTGATGGACCGCCTGATAGAGATTGCCCAAACGCTTCGAGGCGCCGAATTCGCACGACACGACGATGGGCAGACCGTCACAATCGACGCCGTGGTGCTCGAGAATCCTCCGAAGCGCGGAGCCGGACATGTAGAAGTCGGACAACACGGCGACCTGGCGATCACCGGATCCTCCTCGCGCCTCGCTCATGAAACGAGCGATCCCCGGATCGAGACGCGTGTTCCGACACTCGTCGTCTATCTCTGCCGACACCAATCTCTCGACGAAATCCGGATCCGTGGGCTCGTTCAGCGTTTCGAGCAATCGTCCGAGTACCTCGGAAATCTGGTACTCGCCATGCTCCTTGGTCGACGCGAGTTCGGACTCGATGTGCACGCGACGCTCGAACAACTCGAATGCCGAAACCGGTACCTGTAGATCGCGGGCGATTCGCCTCGCGGTCGCCAACTTCGCCGAGTCCGCCGGTCGCGTTCGAACGACCAAGGTGTCCCAGAAATCGAGAGTGACGAGTCGAATCTCGGGCCCGGGCATGGGAACGACCAATGATCGGCTCTCGGATCCACCGATCGTCCGATCACCGGGCGACAAAGCTTTTTCCATCGCCGGACTCGTGGGCAATCCGACCCACTGACCATGCTCGAGATAATGAAGGAGCGGGCAGGAGCCATCGAGGCCGACCAACGCCGAATACCAAGCGCCATCGAAGCACTCGTTCGGCTCCAGCCCGAGCTTCCACCCCGCGTCCAAGTAGTGCTCGAAGGGATCCCCCGTCACGGACAGACCCTTTTCCGAAGCACGGGTCAAGTAACCACGAACGTCGAAGAACGGACTGGGATCGACACCGCTTTGCCACCCGAAACGGCGGTAATGAGCCAGCAACGCTTTCGGGGTCTCGCTCGAGCCGGTCTGATCCCGGTAGAACTCGACGTCGAAGAACCGCACCACTTCCTCGGAAGGCTTCCGGCGATCGGCTCGAGGCCGACGCGCCACGAAGCGGAACACCCGATTGGAGGTGAGCAAACGCTTCAGCCAGCGAAGCGACCTCACCAACGGCGACGGGAGAAACGGAGCGATTGCCCTGAAGATCGCGTGGATGCGAACGACCTCCCGACGCAACCTTCGCTTCATGACTCGTGATTTACCGAGGCGTCGACCGGAACCCGCAGCGCTTCGTTGGCATTCTGCAACTGGCGGATCCACGAATCACGTTCGTCGATCATGGCGGTCATCGAACGAATGGCAGCGTCACGGTCGTCGATCATGGCGGTCATTGAACGAATGGCAGCGTCACGGTCGTCGATCATGGCGGCCTCGTCGACGACTTGAAGTTCCGCGAGGTCCAATCGCGACCGCAACTCGTACCACTCTCGCAGAAGAGAAGTTTCGCCGATCAGGTCCACGCATTGCGCCGGGACCCCGTTCGGGAAGAGGACGCCCAAGCCGAACGAGTGAGGGAAGGAAAAGCTCGAAACCGAGTCTCGAATCTCGTTCCAATACGAGGATGTTCCATAACCGGTGGTCTCGGCCACATCGTGGAACATGACGACCCCGTTTTCCTTCACTTTCGACTGCCAGAGCTCGTGATCCTGCTTCGTCGCTTCGTAGGTGTGCAGACCATCGATGTGCAACACATCGATCGATCTATCGTCGAACCGGTCCACTGCTTCGTCGAATCGCATTCTCATCACGTCGACATCGACGCTCGAGAACAGATCGTTCCGGACGTTTTCGAATGATTCGAAGACATCGTCCCCGTAGAAGCCGGCGTGCTCGTCGCCCTCCCAGGTGTCGATGGCGACCAATCGACCCGGCAGCGAGTTATCCCTCATCGACTGGCTCATGGCGAAGAACGAAACCCCGAAGTGGCTCCCGAGTTCGACCGACAAAGCGGGTCGCAGGTTGAGCATGAGGTCGTACACGAACCGACGGTGGCCCGACCACGGTGCACTCCTGAACCACGGCTGAAGACGATCAGACTCGAATGTTGGGGAGGACATCTTCCAGGGCATCATTTTCACCAAAATTCCTATCGGTGGCTGGTAGTTTACGGCACGTCGTGTTGCGAAAGCGGTCAACAATGAGTGTGACGTCGGAGAAGAACCACGGGGTCTCCGAATGTGCGCGTCCTCTCTCGGTCGCGACTTCGCTCGATTCTGGCCACGGGGCCTCATGACATCCCGACTCGAGTCGATCAAGGGTGCGACGAAGGATGATCACGTCGTCAGTCGAGCCGTCGTCGTCATCCCCGTCTTCAATGCTCCCGACGAAACGATCGCCTGCCTCGAATCCGTCGTACGCCACACCCCCACGGACGTCCGCCTTCTGATCATCGACGATCACGGTCCTGATCGTCGCTTCTTCGAGCATCTCATCAGTGTTCGACCGGGCATCACGCACACGATCGACGTGGTACGACCGGACGGGAATCTCGGGTTCGTGGCTGCCTGCAATCTGGCTTTCTCGCTCACGCCACATCACGACGTGATCCTGGTGAACTCCGACGTGGTGGTCGGGCCACAGTGGTACGAGCGCATGGTGGACGCGGCACGGAGCTCCAGCGACATCGCCACCGTGTCCGTGTTCACCAACAACGGCACCATCCTCTCGCTCCCCCACCGCAACTCGCCGTGCCCCGACATCGTCGGTGGATGGTCGGTCGACCAGGCCGCGGAAAGAATCGCGACCATCTCCGAACGGGTTCGCCCGGTCATCCCTACCGCAGTGGGCCATTGCTTCCTCATCAAGAGGCTGGCGCTCGATCTGGTTGGCGGCTTCGACGTCGCGTTCGGCACCGGATACGGCGAGGAAGTGGACTTCAGCCAGCGCTGCATCCGTATGGGACTGCGGCACATCGTCGCCGACGACGTGTTCGTCTTCCACAAGGGCTCCAGCAGCTTCACCACCGGTGCTCGTCCCCAACAGGTCGCGCACGAGGCGATCGTGAACGCCAGATATCCCTGGTATTCGGGCTCGGTTCAGCGCGCGGCATCGGACTCCTATTCGGCTCTGGCCACGGCCATCAATCGGGCATCGTTGCAACTTCGATCACCGTCCATCGCCTTCGATGGCCACTGTTTCGCGTCCTCGTGGGCCGGCACCCAGCAGATGACCTTCGAACTGATCCAGTCCGTGGCCCGCAACAGACCCGCACAGGACTTCACCGTGATCTTCTCCGCCCACGCGTCTGACGAACTGGTCGCCAAAGTGACCGCGCAACCGAACGTTCACGCCGAGATCGTCCCGAACATCATGGAGGACCACGCCTTCCGATTTGATCTGCTCGTGCGTCCACATCAGGTGAATTCCACCGAGGAACTGCGATGGATGAAGCGCGTCGCCAATCGCACCGTGGTCGCCCAGTTGGACTTCATCTCCTTCAGCAACCCCACCTACTTCGACAGCGACCACAGTTGGTTGAGCCAACGTGAACTCACCAAGCTCGTCCACGCCAGCGTCGACGGAATCGCTTGGATCAGCGACTACGCGCGTTCCGATGCCCTCCGGAACGGAGTGCGGAGAGTCACCTCCAACGACGCCGTGATCTTCTGCGGAACCGACCCCGAATCGACGAGCGCAGTGCCGTCCCGACCGGCCTCGCTGAGCAATGTTTCCGTCCCGCTCCTGACCGTTCTCGGGGTCGCCTACAACCACAAGAACCGACTCTTCGCACTACGGGTTCTCGACCGCCTCATCGAACGGGGAATTCCCTGTCATCTGGTTCTCTCCGGCCAATCGCCACGTTTCGGTTCGTCGATCGCCGACGAAGAAGCGTTCTTGGATTCCCATCCCCTGCTTCGCCAACACGTGTCGGTCCTGCCTGCCGTGACCGATGCCGAGCGCGAGTGGCTTTATGCGGAATCGGCCCTGATTCTCTATCCCACGGTCTCCGAGGGATTCGGTTTGGTGCCCTTCGAGGCCGCTCGGGCCGGTACTCCCACGTTGTCCACGCGCATGGGCAGCCTGGACGAGGTGTTGCCCACGGGCATCCCGACCATCACGAGTTTCGACGTCGACGAGACCGCATCAGCGGTGGAACGTATCTTGTTCGAGGCGGAATTGGCCTCGTCGATGGTCCGCGAGCTGTCTGCCCGCGGGGACGACTTCACCTGGGACCGAACCGGCGGGTTGATGCTCGACCTCCTGGATCGGACCCTCATCGGACCGCGCAACTTCGTCGACAGCGTGTGGGCCGAAGCACCGTCAACCGCTGCGATCCATGATGCTGCGTACACGGAACGACTCGCGCGGCGCACGACCGCGGCGCGCACCTACGAGCGCGTCACCTCCAACCGCTTCGCGAGATTCATCGTCGGAAGGTCCGGAAGCCGTCGACGACGACTGCTGGTGTCGGCGTACCGAGCGATCAAGCGCTGACGACTCGTCAGCACCCACGACCGCGGCCGTGAACCTGGGGCCTAAATGAGACCCTCGTCGACCGCCATTTCGATCCAGGGAATGACCTCGTCCAGGATCTCGTCGAGACCGGTCGTGGCCTCGAAACCCAACACCCTCTTGGCCTTTTCCACGCTCGGAACACGCCGCTGCACGTCGTATTCGTACGCCTCGTCGCTGACGTAACGGAAAGGAACGTCCGGCCCCTTCAACTTCTTCCAGATGCGCTCGGCCAGATCGAGCACCGTGGTCGATTCGGCGGTGGAGAGGTTGAAGTCGGTGTTCAAGGCATCCGGACTCTCCATCGCCAATGCGATTCCGTGCGCCAGGTCCCCGCCGTAGGTGTAATGGCGAATTTGTTCACCCGTACCCAGGATGTGCAACGGGTCCTGACCCTTCAGGATCTTCTGCACGAGATCCGGCACCACGTGGCTCATGGCCAACTGGACGTTGCCCGACAGCACCTCCACCTCGCCGAGAGCCCGCATCTCGCCTACGCCCACGCAGTTGAACGGACGGACGATCGTGTACGGCAACTTGTACTGGTCCCACGCGGCCTTGGCGAAGTACTCGACGGCGAGCTTCTGGAAACCGTACGACGACAGCGGAGGGGCGACCTTGCGCTCGTCGCCTTCGACACTCGGCCAATGTTCGGTGCTCTCGAACACCATCGACGAACTCATGTAGGTGACCTTTTGCAGACGACCTTGCCGATGCGCCTTGATGGCGGCGTCGCACGACGCGGCCATGATGCGCTCGTTCGTGGCCAACAAATCGTAGGCATAGGCGTGGAAATAGGAGATTCCCCCGATGAGCGCGGCCCCGGCGATGAAGTGATCACAGTCCATCAACAGTTCGGTCATCAGATCCACGTCGCGACAATCTCCGACCACGAGCTTGTAGCCCGGATTGGAGTCGTAGCTCTTGGTGATCGGCCCGTACTTCGAATGGTTGTCGATACCCACCACCTCGTGGCCGCGACCGAGCAGCTCCTCCACGACGTAACCACCGATGAATCCGGCCGAACCGGAGACCAAAACCTTCATGATGCACTTCCTTCTTGCGTCAGACCAGTTTCTTCTTCGCGCCGAACGCGTAGAAGTACCAGCGGATGTATCGGGGTAGCCATGCCACCAGCTTGAAATTCGAGGTGCCGAACGCACGATCGAGCCAGATGGTGGGAATCTCGGCCACGGGTTGGCGATAGCGACGGGCCTTGGAAACCAGTTCGATACCGATCTCGAAACCCTGATCGCTCTCGATGCCCACCTTCTCGATGAACGCCTTCGAGTACGCCTTGAACGAGTTGGTGGCGTCGCGCGTTCCGACGCGCGCGAAGTAGAAGAGCGTCAATCCGGCCATCCGCGAGATGAACCCTTTCAAGAAGGGGCCACCCACCTGCTGGCCGCTTCGCGCGTAGCGGCTGGCGGCCGCCACCACCACTCCACGATCAACGAGTCGGGTCAGCACATCGATCTGATGCGGATCGTCACATCCGTCGGCCATCGTGACCACCACCACGGGGGCCAGTGCCTGGTCGATGCCGTATCTGATGGCATTCGCCGGTCCACGTCCATAGGTGTTCACGATCACCCGAATGCGCGTGTCCGTGGCGCCCACCTGCTCGACGAAGGGAATGGTCGAATCGTCCGGTGCGTCGACCACGACCACGATCTCGCACGGGAGGGTCACCGCAGACCCCACGCGATTGAGCACCGACACGACGTCGGCACCCTCGTTGTACGCGGGGATCACCACCGACACGGTCGGCGTCATACGAGCACACCGTGGCCGAGTGCGTTCCACACATCGACCACCGGCTGACGGGGCTTCAGCGTGCGGTACACCGGATGAGGAGTTCCCACCACCAGTACGTCGGCCTCGTTCAGCACGGTTTCCAAATCCACCAGATTGGGGTCGACGGTCACGTACGGGTCGGTACAGACGACGTCCGCGGCTTTGTATCGCAGAATCCGACGCAACTTGTACGAGAGGCTCGACCGAATGTCGTCACTCTCGGCCTTGAACGCCATACCGAGAATGCCCACCTTCATCTGCTTCAGATCGAACCGCCGTTCCATGCGATCCACCAGGTACATGGGCAGACCCTCGTTCACCATCATGCTCGCGTGACCGAGGAAGAAGTTGTTGTTGTTGAACGCAGCCAACTGCATGGTGTCCTTGAACAGGCACGGACCGGCGGCGAATCCGGCCCCGGGCATGTCGGCCGCGCGTGGGTAATCGAAGGTGATCGCGTGACGAACGCGTTCGAAGTCGATGCCGTGTTCGTTCGCGATCATGTAGAACTGATTGGCCGCCGCGAACTTGATGTATCGCCACGTGTTGGTGAACAGCTTGGCCAACTCGGCTTCCTCGGGAGATGTTTCCACGATCGAGTCGGTGAGCATCGAGAACACCTCGGTCGCGACCTCGATCGCCCTCGACGTACGACCCGAAACGATCTGGGGCAAAGAGTACAACTCGACGAATGCTTTGCCTTCGGCGATGCGCTCCGGGCAGAACGCGACCGCGGTGTGCTTGCCAGCGGCCGCCAGGCGCTCCTCCACCAGCCGGGTGACCCCCGGGTACACTGTGGATCGAAGAATCAAGGTCTGATCGTCGCGCAGATGAGAGGCCAGAGAGGCCACGGCATCGGGAACGGCCTGGGTGTCAGGATTCAGGTGCTCATCCACCGGGGTACCGATGACCACGATCACCACGTCGGCCCGACCCACCTCGGCGGCGTCAGTGGACGCCACGAATCGTCCGGCCGCCAGAACCTCGGCCAGCACCTGAGGCCCCTGCGGCTCGTCGAACGGCATCCGACCCGCGTTCACGCCGTCGACGGCCTTCTGGTCGATGTCGAAGGAGCAAACGTGAGCACCGGCCCTGGCGAACGCGAGAGCCAGCGGCAAACCCACGTGGCCACAACCGCCAACGACACAGATACGCCCGACCGACATGAAGAGTGAGTCTACGAGAATCACCCCAACTGAGCAGGCGAACTACCGACAGATCACCACTTCCACCTGCACATCGAAGACGAGACGATACGCGCGGTCGATCGAGTCCTCCGGCGCGGCGAACCTCATGATCGCCGCATCAAATTCTGTGGACGGGGAACGTGTCGATTCAGGTGCGAATCGTCGAACACTCACGGTGCCCGGACTCCACGGCGACACGAGAGCCGACTCGCCGGGACGAAGATCGACCTCGTTGGTCGGTGGCCCCAACGGGCCACAATCCTCACCCGTGAAGGAGGTGACGTCCACGGCAACCAGAGTGACCAGCAGCGCGTCAACTCCGGAACGGGTCTCGGCATCGGATCGCTCGATTTCGGCCAACGGTGACACGGACAGAGGCCCATGTCTATCCACCAAATCCAGATACCCGCCGACGGTCAACTGCGGTGCATGAATCTGGTCCACCACGAGATTCCGGTCCAATCTGTCGCGGTGCTCATCGACCACTGCGAGCTCACTGGAGACAATGCGCCACTCATTCTTCAGGTTCCTGGCACCATCACTCAACACGTCGAGCGAACCCCACACCGAGACCACGGCCAACACAACCGCGACACCACCTCGCGTCGGAGCAGTCGACGGAAGACCGCCGATTCCGAACGTGATCACGAGGACGACGACACCCAGGTACACGTAGCGGCTCGCTCCGGGCTCGAAGAACGTCGACCGTGACACCGTGGCCAACGAGACGAAGACGCAGTACATCAGGGCCGGCCCGAACGTCCACACGGACCGGTGTCCGCGAAACAGACGACGAAGAACCACGACGAGAACGATCCCGAGGATCAACTGACCCCAGGCCTCATCCAACCCGAAGACCCCGCCGGCGGACGCACCGGCGTTCTGAAGAGCGAACTGTGGCAGCCGGTCGAGGGATCCGATGTCGGCGTTACTCGACCCATAGGTCAAATGCCACGCCCCGTACACCAAGGCTGGGCCCACGGGAATCCACCACATCGTTCTCCGGCGAGAATCCAACAGGCACACCAAGGTCAGTCCTCCGAGCGCCGCGACACCGACACCCGACATCAGGATCGAGCCGAGCGCCAACAGCGCGACAGATGCACCTCGACGCCCACTGATCGATCCCCGAGCGGGGTCGAGGAGCAACCAAGCCAGCAAAAACAAGACGATGCTTCCAACGAAACCGATCTGGAAAGCCCAGAAGATGTTCTGCGAACCGACGCCCATGAGTGCGACCACGATCAACGTCGCCACACCCGCAGGTTTCCCTCGCAGCCGCCCCACCGTGATGGCGCTCGCCAGCGCCACACCGAGGTGAGCGAACAGAGCGAGTATCCGAAAAGGCGCGTAGGAGTCGACGCCGAGGAACGAGGATGAAATGGAGTAGATGGCGTTGGGGATGGCCACCAGGTGTCCGTTGTGCGGTTCCAGCAGAATTTGGGGAGAAAGACCTCTCCTCAGTGTGAGGAAGTTCCACTCGTCGAAAAAGAACCCCGTGCCCGACCCCATTCGGACGAGTACCAAGAACATGGTGAGCGTCGTGACGGCGAGCATGACTCGCCAAGTACGAACTTCGTCGCTGCCCAACGAGGCACTCGGACGATCACTCACAGAGCATCACCGGAGAATCGAAAATCAGCTCGACCGGCAATCCCATGGAATCATCGAACGTCCGCACCGTGTACACACCGGAATCAATCTGCCTCTGAGGAAGAAGTTCGACCTCATCGACGTTCGCGAATCGCCGGGTCCTCACGACGGCATTCGAACTCGAGTCGATCCGAAACGAGGCGGATTCGCCGAGGTCGAGCATGATCGCTTCGGTCGCCACCACGTTCTCACATCGAACGTTCTCGACATCCACCGGTACCAAACCGAATTCGATCATCGCCACGTCGGCCGCGACCCGCCTGTTCGGGTCGGCGAGAATCTCGGGGTTCTCGAACGTTCGAGGACGTCCGAATCGCTCCACCGCTTCGAAGAAATCGGAAGCGGTGATCAAGGTGTATCCCCAGATCGAATGAATGGCGACCTCATCGGCGATGGTCGTTCTGTTCATGAGCGCGAGCGTGCTGCGAGCGACCGCGACATCCTCGGTGCTCGACTGGAACCTCGCGTTGTCGACGAACATCGACCGCGAGCCGAAGAACGACAGAAACACCAGCAGAACCGCGACACCCCAGACCCTTGCTCGCCCGAATTCGACCCGACGGAGCGGAAACAACTCTCCGATCGTCAGCACCAGACAAATCTGTCCAACCCACAGGTAACGGCTGGAGAACGGGTCTCCGAATCCGGCTCTGGAGAAAGCGGTGATGGTCCAAAAGAACAAGGAGAAAACGAACCACACGTACCGTCGGGGGACGAAACCCCGACGGCGCGCATCGACCACCATCCACGCGAGCAACAGACCGAGCCCCAGTCGCCCCCACCCGACGTCTACTCCGAACGTCGCCGAGATCGAGCCCGCCGAACCATCCAGGATGAACCGGGCGATCTGGCCGATCGAGGCACGGGCGTTCGGTGTCTGCTCCGCGAACCGCAGATACCACGATCCATAAAAGACCGCCGGGATGACGAACACCCACCAGTCACGACGCAAACGTCCCAGTGCGACGATCACGACCGCCATCGTGGCCAAGGCCGACACACCGACGCCACT
>Ga0315899_10000857_pt1 | contig 35935 bp, 26 predicted proteins | sample LakEriMetagenome_2_FD_203518 | JGI IMG/M metagenome (GOLD analysis project Ga0315899, IMG submission 203518) | Freshwater fungal communities from buoy surface, Lake Erie, Ohio, United States - Buoy 4 MA112 | ecosystem: Environmental > Aquatic > Freshwater > Lake | place: USA: Lake Erie, Ohio...
CCGAAAATTGACGAACCACCATTCGGTTCGTCGTACCATTTCCCACATCGGTCGCGGGAGGGGAGAATTTAGGGAGGAGGCCCTAAGTCGTCAATCGCAAAAATTCGGAATTTGGGGTGGTGTAGTTGAAAGAAAGGTAAATTGCCCGGGAATCTAGCCCACTTCCCCTAGTTTTGTATCGATTGGCAAATACGTACCACCAAAACACATGGGACTAAACTTTTCGTGAATGGGTTTTTCTACGTAGTGTGGCGTCCAACCAGTCATGTCCTGGAAAAATCGTATGCACCTTATGTGTCTATCGTCGCACAAATTAAACCAATGGTTCATCCCTTTGGGGACGTTGATCATGTCGCCACTCTCGACCGTCACTCCAAATACGGGACCACCCTTCGGATGTAGGTGAAACACCCCTTTTCCTGCAACGGTGAATCGAACCTCGTCCTCCGTATGGATGTGCTCTTTGTTGAACTTGGACAGCATTGCATCCAAGTTCGGGGTGTCGGGCTTTACGTTGATGACATCAGCCGTCACGTACCCGCCCGCACGTTTTACCTGCTCAATCTCTTTTGAATACTCTTGCAAAATTTCGTCATCTGATGCGCCCTCTCGAAGGCGGCCTTCAACCTGCCAATTCTCGTAAGTGATCCCGAACGGTGCCAAAAAGGCAACTATCTCACTTGGGTCTGTAATTGTTCTGTTTTGCTCTTCAATGAATACGCTGGCCATAATTCTCTCTCGTCTTCAAAGGGTGACTGCGCCTTTTTAGCCAATGTTTCGCCACGGCTAGAGTGGTGCTGACTCAATCGACGCTTGTCTCAAGTGCACTGATCTATTTGCTGCCATAGGAAGCAGTGTGCTAGCTATAGTGTAGCGTTTTCGTAGTCGGTGCGCACAGCTACTCGTTTGCCCCCGCCGTTAAATCAAGACTTTCACGGCTCCAAAGACTAGCACTGGAAGCTGCATCGAGCAGTCGCCCTAGCTTCACGTTAGGGGCTGGTTCGCTGATCCCTTCCATTCCCAATGCACAACCCCATTTTATGCGTGGCCCCGTTTTGTCGGCTCCAGCCGCTGTGATTAACTCGAAAAGCCAGCCTTTTTTGGGCTGTGTGGAACTGTAGACATGCAATCTTCGAATCATGGCATGGTCGCGATACGGGGCGAGAAAGCCACAGAGTTGGGCGGCTTCCTCAATTCGTGTATCTCCAAATTTGCGACCCTCGAGTCTGTCGTCACTATCTTTTATTCCTGACGCATAGATCCAGATGTAGCGGGGCACGTCGCTTTCCTGGAAGTTCTCCCGCGGCAAAAGTACCCCATCTTTGTCAACCGGCAAAAAGGACGAATTGCCATCCTCCCCCTCGCAGTGAACCATTGCTACGGGTTGCCGAAATTCAGCCTTTACCAACACTTGGCCACCAGCAACTAACTGGACTTGTTGGGTTTTGCGGATTGAGGGATGCGCGTCGAATGCCCTCGCAATCACCGCTGCGGCTTGGTTGTCGAAGATGGAGATGTTTTCGAGTCCGTTTACCTTGAATACCTCTTCAGTGACCGACGACCTGATCCACTCGGGCTGAGACAGCACAACGTTGTCTTTGCTTAGCCCGTAAAAAGTCTTCTCGTAGTGAGGGGCACCGTAAAACAGCCAACTGAAGTACCCGATCAGCAACAAAAGGGATGGACCGACCATACTCATAAGTGCGGTCCGAGGGATCGACCGAAACCATCCAAGCAAATGAGCCCAAAACAATGGCTCTTTCTTGGGTGTTGAATCGATGTTAGCCGAAGCCATCTCGTACGTCCTTGTACAGAATTCGTTTTTTCCTGCGATTTAGGAACAAGCGTACTATCGCTTGCCCACTAGAACTACCAAATTTGCAGGTACTGCTGCAACTGCACTCCGCTGCGATCGAGCACGGCTTGCTTGACCCGCTCAACCAACGTTAAAACCTGCCCACTCGTTGCCCCGCTGCTGGCAATCAGAAAATTTGGATAGGTTGTGCTCATCCTGACCGAGCCCTCAACCGTACCCAGCATTCCGGCCTGATGGATCAATTCCGACGCCTTGTGACCCACTGGGTCGATGAACGCGACAGCCGCCCGTTCCGGGAAAGATGGCTGGGAACGACGCTTTAAAATCCAAAAAGTTTGCTGTCGCTTGGTCAGAAACTCGGAATCGCTTTCCGCAAGCGTAAACGTGACTTCAAGAAGTGCTACCCCATCTAATCCGCTCGCTCGATGCGTAAACGCCATTTCATCTCTGGAAACGACCCGAACATTTCCGTCCTTGGACAAAACTTTGGCGGAGTGGATCGACTGGGAGATATCCCCTTCATCTGATCCGCTGTTGCCTCGAACCGCACCTCCCACGGTGCCCGGAATGGCGATTAAGTGCTCCAGGCCGCCCAAACCTAACCCGACAGCATGCCCAATGACGTGAGAAAGCTTTGCACCAGCCCCGCAAGTTAGCAGAGTACCGCTCTGAGTGATGTTCGAAAAACCAGGACCAGAAAGCAACATGGTGGCGCCAGCAAATCCGGCTTCCCGCACCAAAACGTTCGATCCGCTGCCCAACAACCGGACCGGAATCGACTGTTCATGACAAGCCGACAAAACCTTCGAGGCCTCTTCGGCCGAATTCGGCTCCACCAGGAAACGCGTTGGCCCCCCGATTTGAAGCCAAGTAAACGGTGCCAAAGATTCGTTTTCTCGAAGAATGCTTGAAAACTGAGAAAGCTGATGAGCCATAGATCAATTCAATTTACAAAAAAGGGAGGCTTGAACCCAATTGTTCGTGCCTCCCAAGGTTTTACCATCCGATTGTGATTCCGCTACCGTCGCTTGGGAATTGCCTCGAATGCGCGAGTCAAGAGTTCCTTTATGCGTCTTTCGGTCTGAATCCCCGTAAGCGAGAATTTCTTCCAACCCTTGTCGCTCTCGCAGAACACCACGATTTGCGGCAGAGTATTGCCCTGCATAATCTGGGATGCGATTTCTGGATGCTTGTCTTTGTCGATCTGAGTAAAGACAACCTCCTTTAGTTGTCCCGCCTCTTTCATCGGAACAATTGTGTCTGTCTTCATCGTCTTGCAGGCATGACACCAATCAGCACCCACCAAAACCAAAAGTGGTTTTCGCTCCTTCTGTGCCTGCTGGTATGCAACCTCGTAAGAAACCGGCTCGTCTTTCTTGGCAGCCGTTTTGTCTGCTCCGCTCGCGAAGCTACCTGTAAAACCCAATAGAACCAATGCCGCAACTCGCAACATCGTGGACCCCTTTCCGTAGGTAAAGGACTAGTAAAAGTTTTCACCCGAGCCGCAAAGTCCGTTTCGCTGTCCCCCCATCCGTCAGGGGGACGCCCGTAGCGTTTTTCTGCCAACAACTTCCCAAGCCGCAACTCGTTAGGGTGCAAAATCGAAATGGTGTAAAAACAAGTTGAGTTTGCGGGTTGGGCTGGATTTGATGGCACCAACAAGGCACGGAGTATAGGCCCTGCTAAGCAATTCGCAACTGTTTGAACCACTCTCGTTTAGCTAGCATCGACAGAAATCGAACGCATGTTCGCGTCAAATTGCCGCATACCAAGTCGACTGCAATACAATTTTCGCCTAGCTAGCAAAATCGCTAAGGCTTTCCGAACCGGGAACTTAGGGCCTCGAGTCCCCCCACGTTAACAACCACCGATTTGCCCCCCAAATGGAGGGGTGGGCGGCAGCTGCAAAATTTTGCCTTCGTTGCAAAAATATCCCCCAAAAAACAGCACGAACGATGCATCGAGGTAAAGGATGATACGTGTACTGCTCGTTCATCATTACTATCAACAACGGGGTGGTGAGGATCAGTGTTTCGAAGATGAGGTACAGGTTCTAACCAACCATGGTATCGAGGTCGCTTGCTTTTCCGTGCATAACGAATCGATCCATGAACGTAGTAAGTTAGGAGTTGCCTTGGGGACTGTGTGGAGTCGCGATTCTGCAAAGACGATTCGAGAGAGAATCGATTCGTTCCAGCCTGATGTTATGCACGCGATGAATACGTTCCCTCTCCTTTCTCCTTCTGTACTTAGGGCCGCTAAGAAGAGACGTGTTGCTGTAGTGCAAGAAGTTCCAACTATAGGTTCGCTTGCGCAGGCGCATTTTTGTTTCGAGATGGCGCAGTTTGCGAACAATGTTTACATTCGTGGTTGCCGCTTGCCGCTATTCGACATCGTTGTTACCCAAACAGTCTTGCGGGTAGCGCTACTCTAGCAACTTCGATTTTTCTGCATCGAATGTTACAGACTTGAAATCGAAATGTTGACGTCTTTTGGCCCCCGTCTCAAACGACGCGAGGAAAAATGATAGAGTTCGGAATCGAATCGGCCAAGATTGTGATCAAGCCAAATGCATTAGGCTTTGACCCAGGTTTTAATGCGACTCATGAAAACTACCTGGTTTTTGTAGGTCGCCTTTCTCCGGAAAAAGGACTCTCCCTGCTGCTGAAAGCCTGGAGCTTAAATCCCCAATTCCCTACGCTTAAGATAATAGGAGACGGGCCAGATGCTCATATCGTTCAATCTGCTGCCGCATCCGATCCTAGGATTGAGTGGCTGGGAAAGCGCTCCCTTATGGAGTTGCTAGACACGGTGGGGCGCGCGTCATTTTTGGTTATGCCATCCGTGTGGCACGAAGCCTTTGGACGAACCACCATCGAGGCCTTTGCAAAGGGTACGCCAGTTATAGGTTCCAGAATTGGTGGCACAGCCGAAATCATCACGGACGGAGTCAATGGCTTTTTGTGCGAACCAAATGATCCTAAAAGTCTGAGAGATACCGTGTCGCATGCGATTACTATCTCGTCCCAAGATCTTGCTAAAATGAAGTTGTCGGCTCGAAATTGCTTCGAAGCGAGTTACACCTCGGAAACGAATCTGCAAGGCTTGTTATCGGCGCACCAAATGGCGATCTCTCACGCGAAACAATAATGTTCAAGCCTGAGAACTGCTTTATTCGGTTGCTATCGCTAATCATTGCACTCCAAGCCTGTTTGTTAACGGTAGGGCTTCAGTCAAAGTCGTATACCGTTCGAGCAAACCTGCGAGGTTTATTGTATTGGCAATTTTGTAGACGCATGGGTGCTTGCAGAATGGTTCCCTGTCGGATCGGGCCTTGCCCAGAAAAAAGAAGAAGAGCTAGGGGCGATTACAAACCACGCTTGAAACAAGAGTCGGTACCAATATGGAACTCTTTTGGATCAAGACGTTTGACTCCCACCAAAATGCGGAACCTTAGGCCTAAGCCACGACGGGCATTTAAGGCAGACTTAAGTTCTTGTGCATTCCTCTAAGAGATGGAAAATCGATTTCCATTGCTTATTGCTGCTAGTTGATAGACTAATGGCGCAGGACCTGGCGTTGGTATAGCCGGTGTTACAGTTTGCCGATTCCATCGCGATCCCCGTTTCGCTACCAGCACTTTTGATCAAGTCTGGGAATATAAACCCACGATCGCCCCCCATGCCGCAACATTTTCCTTCATGTGGTTGAAGGACAATCGTACTACAGGCGTTAGCGACCTGAAGCAAAGGTGCCTCTAATCCAGACTTTTCGTTTGAACAAACAGAATGGATCGCGATGGGTTCGGTTTTACGGTGAATTGTCAATTTCGGGAGCAACGAAGCAGCAAGCTCGACTGTGTCCATAATCTGCATTCGTTCGAGGCGGGATTTGCGTACAGGATCGAGGTACTTAAAGCCGCTTCTCAAAAACGAAGTACACGATCCCAAATCCACAACGATGGGGCGCTCGCCATGTTTGCCCCATTCCCACATCGCATCGAGAAGCTCTGATTGTTTCTCTGCAGCTTGCTGCAAGAAACCTTTTGAAGCAAAAGCTTGACCGCAACATTTGCCGGTTGCGTTGGATGGTATGTGGATAAGCGTTCCGGCACGCTGGCATACTTTAAGTAATGAGCCCGCGGTTCCGTCTAACATTCTCGACATGCAACTAGGCCAATAGATCCATTCTGTCGAATCGAAATCAGCTAAGGTTGACCGGTCAAAGGACTCAACACACTCTCCTAGAGCTTGATGCCATTGGGGAAAACCATGTAAAACCTTTCCTGCCATGCGAGTTGCCGTCGATAAAGCACGATGTCCTACGACAGCATTCGTTGCTCTGCCAATCAACATAGCGGATTTAACCAGTCCTTCAGCCCAACCGAAACGCCGCGCTAGATGGCCAGCTAGCTTGATCTGGAATGGAGTACGATTGGTTTCTCGCAGACTCTTAACCAATTCACCGGTGTTGATCGCAACGGGACAATCTAGAGCGCATAATCCATCCGTGGCACATGTGTCGATACCTGCAAACTGATACTCACGATCGAGTTGCCGAACTAAATCGTGTTGACCAGATTGCTCAAAACGTTCGCGAGCTCGTCGTAGCACAATTCGCTGTCGAGGCGAAAGGGTAAAGTCTCTACTTGGGCATCGTGGCTCACACGCACCGCATTCAATGCACTTGTCGGCGACCGCCTCAATCACGGGGAGCTCTTTGATGTTCTCCAAATGAATTTTCGGATTGGAGGATAAGATTACATCGGGATTGAGGAGTCCATCTGGGTCGACAGCGTCTTTGAGGCGGCGCATGATGGACACCGCTTCGGTTCCCCATTCGGTTTCGACATAAGGGGCAATATTCCTGCCTGTTCCATGTTCTGCTTTTAAGGCTCCGTCATACTTATTAACAACGAGATGCACCATGCCGTCCATAAATCGACTGTATTTGTCGTTGTCCTTTTGGCTGGCCATTGGTTGCGAAATGACGAAGTGTAAATTTCCATCTTTCGCATGTCCAAATATGATTCCATTTTCATACTCGTGACTGACGAACAGTTTCTGCAGATCGATGATCGCATCCCCCAGTCGCTCGACTGGTAGTGCGATATCTTCGAGTATTGCCGATTCTCCCCGAGCTCGTACGGCCGCAACCGCAGGATACATGCCCTTCCGCAGCTTCCAAATGTTGGCTTGCTCTTTTTTATCAAACGTGAATTGAGGTTGAACCAAAGCGTTCATTTTCGGAACGCACCGAGCTTGAAACTGTTCGATACGATCGTTGAGGGTTTGGACATCAGTGCCATGGAATTCGAAGAGCAATCCCATGAGGGAGCGGTTATTGTCTAGTTGTGGAGCTAGGCCCCCAGGGACTCCTTCTAAATGTCGAATGGAATCGAGCGATGCACGGTCCATGAACTCTACGGCATCACAGTTCATTGAGATGAGCTCAGGAATGATTTCGCAAGCGGCATGAGCATCAGCGAAGAAACTTAACGATGTCGCTTTATAGGGTAGGTCTTCAATCGTGCGCAAAACGGCTTCCGAGATAAAGGCAAGCGTTCCCTCCGCGCCTATCAGCAAATGAGCCAAGATATCTAGCGGGCGCTGATAGTCTACAAATGCATTAAGCGAGTAGCCGACCGTGTTTTTTTGTTTGTACTTCTCTCGAATACGGTTTAGGAGACTCGTATTTTGCAGGATTTCGTTACTAAGACTGGATAGGACGCTCGCGAGTTTACCCTTTTGTTCTTCGAATCGCTCGTGCTCGCCAGGTTGCGCGGTGTCCCAAGTGGAACCATCTGGCAGGATAAATCGAATCGATTCCAGCGTGTGGTAAGCATTATTGGAAACGCCGCAGCACATGCCGCTCGAATTGTTGGATAGAATGCCACCCATCATGGCTGATTGAATGGAAGAAGGATCTGGCCCCATCTTGCGGCGATACGGACGCAATTTGGCATTTACATAAGCCCCGATTGCGCCCCCTTGTACACGAACCTTCGCTCCGCGTTCAAGCGGCTCAGCGACTCGCCAATGTCTACCAATGTCCACGAGCCATCCATCGGTAATCGATTGACCCGAGAGGCTTGTTCCTCCAGCTCGAAACGTAACTGGTATTCGCCGACGTCGTGACTCTTTTAAAATCTCAACGATCTCAGTCTCGGACCTCGGCTGCATAACAGCTTGCGGAATCAATAGGTAGTGTCCCGCATCGTTGGCAAATGCATGACGCTGCCAAAGTTCGGTCAACGTGTCTTGGCACGGAAAGTGGTTCATGTTGGTTTTCGAAGTTATTCGTTCGACAAGCCGCTGTGCTTCATTCGAATCTTAAAGAGTGAATCCGATGCGGTTATGAACAATGTCTTTCGATCTGCTCCTCCGAAGCAGACGTTGGCGGTCCAGCCTTTGCCAGTGGGGATTACTTGTACCTTTTCTCCTGATTCATTGAATACCGATACGCCATCCTTGTTGGTGATGTACAAGTGACCTTGGCTGTCTAATGTCATTCCGTCTGAGCCATGCGCGCAAAACAGTTCGCGATCTAGAAGCGTGCCATCTTTCGCGATCTTGTATCGATAAATCTTGCTGTCGCCGATATCGGCAACATACAAAATCCGTTTTTTCGCGTCCCCAACGATTCCATTTGGCTGTTTGAATTGATCATCAACGCACGTAATGTTTTCACCGTCTGGATCAACTCGATATACCGATTTGCTCTTCTGAGGCGGTTCCTTATGAGTCCACCACGGTCGCTGATAGTAGGGATCGGTGAAATACAAGAAACCGGTCGAGTCGATCCAGACATCATTGGGGCCGTTTAGTTTCTTGCCCTCGAAGTCCTTAAACAAAACCGTGTGGGTGCCATCTAGTTTGATGGCCCACATTTCGTTTTTTTCATCTGCACATGCAATCAAGGTGTCGTCGTTGGTAAAGAACAAACCGTTAGATCGTCCGGCGGGTTTGAGGAATTCGCTAACCTTGCCTTCTAAATCAACTTTCAAGATTCGATCGTTGGGTTGATCGGTGAAATAGACATTTCCCTTGGAGTCGACTGCTGGCCCTTCTGTAAAACTGTAGCCATCGGCCACCAGTTCTACCTTGGCATTGGCCTCTTCGGTAACATGGTTTTGTGCCAGAACTACCGACGTTGGAAGCGGTAAAAGACCTAGACATCCCGAAACATTCCCATAAATAACAGCCGTGCAACAAATCGTTGCCGCGCGTACAATTGCTTGTGCTAGTCTGTTCTTCACGGAAATTTCCTTCGTATTGAGAGCTTAGAAGTCTGTTTATGAACCTTCCATTATACGTGCAAAGAAAATCTATGCTTCACCTTGTAAGATTTTCCGACCGATGTTTTAACGCGATTCGAAACTCTGCATTGCTTGCGGTTCTTGGTACCTCAATGTCCGTGACGTCGCCGATGGCGGTTGCCGATTGGCCAGAGTTTCGTGGCGATGCGCAAAATGGCACAATTCCTAATCGGCCACTTCCCGTAAAATGGAGTGAATCTGAAAATGTACGTTGGTATCAACCAACAAAAGGACTGGGGTGGTCGTCTCCCATAATCGTCGGCGACAAGATTTTTCTAACAACGGCTGTGAGCCCAAGTGGATCGGATGAGTCTTCCCTCGGTGGTCCTAAGCTTTTGCAACTAGTGTGTTTGGATGTTGCAACCGGAAAACCTGTTTTCGAAAAAACGATCTTCGACCAAACGGCTGATGCACCTACCATTCATAACAAAAATTCTCACGCCAGCCCAACGCCGCTACACCACAAAGGAAAACTATACCTTCATTTTGGCCACCAAGGGACTGCGTGCACCGATTTGAAAGGTGAGGTGATTTGGGAAAATCGAGACCACGTCTATCCACCGACTCACGGCAACGGTGGCTCTCCAATCGTGGTGGATGACATGCTGGTTGTAACGTGTGATGGAGGTTCACAACCTTATACATTGGCACTTGATCTTCAAACCGGCCAAGAGCGTTGGAAAACGCCTCGCGGGATTGCGGCCGATCGTCCATTCTCATTCTGTACGCCACAAAAGATCGTCGTTGATGGTCAAACTCAAATCGTCTCCCCAGGCTCTGATATCGTTCAAAGCTTGAATCCGAAAGATGGAGAAGTCATTTGGTATGCAAATTATTCAGGTTTTTCCGTGGTGCCGCGTCCCGTGTTTCATGAGGGCCTCGTGTTCTTGAGTACTGGGTTTATGAGGCCTAATTTGTTAGCAATTGATCCAGCAGGAAAAGGTGACGTTACCAAATCTCATATCAAATGGTCTTACAAAGGCTCTGTCCCCAACACCCCGTCCTTTGTGCCCTATGGCAATCAGATTGTCCTCGTAAGCGACGAAGGGGTCGCAGCAGGCGTTGATGTTAAGACCGGCAAAGAGGTTTGGAAAAAGCGAATTGGGGGAAATTTCTCGGCTTCTGTTATTGTTGTTGGAGACAGGCTATATCTCCAAAGCGAGGGGGGAGAGTCAATCGTCTATAAACTAGGGGATGAACCTGAGGAGTTGTGTCGAAACACTCTGCCTGGTCGAATCTTTGCAACGTATGCCGTACATGAAAACGATTGGATCATTAGGACGGAGGCGGGGGTCTATCGGATTGGAAACCAATAAAATTCGCGAGGCTGCTACGGCTCGCCGTCGTTCACGACGCTGGTTTCTTACCTGCGTCGCCGGACTAATGACGTTTCTAGCTCTCGCGCTTTGCTTTGAGGCAATATTGCTGATGCGCAGAGGCATGCGCCCGCTTGTAGCCCAGATATCGGGAAGTTCGATGGAGCCACACTTACTGGGCCCTCGATTGCTTTTTCAAAATAGCTCTTCCCAATTTATCTCCAGCTACACAGTAGACTCATTACGCCCCAATATGCCAATCGTTTGTCAATACACTTCTGAGCGAGATAACTCCTTTGATCTGTTGGCTGCCATGAGTATGCCAGAGGCGGTCAATGAAGGAGAAACGGTGCGTTACTATCTATGGAAGCGAATGGCTGCCATGCGAGCGTCCGAGAATAAAAATCGCACCAACCAGACGAGTGAGAAATCATTTCAAGGTATAGAGCGAGGCGATTTAGTCGTCATTCATGCACCGGACGAAGAATCGCGAGAGGTCAAACGAATCGTCGGATTTCCAGGCGAAACCATCGATATCATCCAAGGAGATATTTGGGTGAATGGAACGATATGGAGACGGAACTTTAAGCAAATCTTGCAGCAGGCTGTGCTTTTGGATTATGGCGATGCTCAATCGAGTTCCCATTGGAATTACGGAGGATGGTTTGCTGCCAACAGCGTTAGAGAGGCTGACTCTGAAAATGATAAGGTGAGCCGAGTGAGAGCTTACGCACCGCTTCCTGTGACGTTGTCTTCATCAGCGAACCCCGCTTTGGTAGATTCCGCTTCAGCCTTGTCTAGTGGAGCTTTGGAGTTTCGATTGCGCTCTGGTGGGCTGATAACTAACGAGCTCCGATGGAACGCTCATGATTCTCATTCATTGGTACCGGTTCATGATATCGGATTGGCCATAGAGCTTGAAAACACGCCCTCAGATTGGCAGTTGGCTGTTACGATTCAATCTCAAGATTCCACAACGGTTATGGTAGAGCGGAGTGGAGAAAACCTTATTGTTTCCTCAGCACAAAAGGAAGTTACGAAAATGATTTCGACTGACCTGCAAACTCATTGGCTGCTCTTCATGAAGATCGATGGTGAAACAATCGTGGCCGACGAGACCTCTGATTGGTTGCGAGAGACAAACCAAATCAATCAAAACGTTGAGGACGATTCCTCCTTTGAGTCAGACGGCGCGCCGTTTTCCATCGAATGTCATCAAGGTAATGTTGATGTAAAGCAATGGATTGTTTTTCGGGATCTGCATTATCGAGGTGCTGGAGATTCCCCGCGGCAGAGATTGCAGGCCGATGAAGGCATCGTAGTCCTTGGGGATAATATCAGCCTCTCCGATGACTCGCGGCAGCGCTGGGAGAATGGCTTGTCCACGGAGTCAATCCGAGGGGTTGTAGACCTGAGCGACCAAGGCTGGGATGCTTTGCTTCGGCAGAAGAGCATTTTGCTCTTCGAGAGAAATAAGGACAGATTGCGAGTCGTAAGGTAATTGCTAGGTAATTGTGCGACGTAAGGTAGTGGTTGCGCGATGAAAGATACGGCATAAAAAAAGCGGTCCGTTTGGCAGTTCGCCATCGAAGGGCGATAGAGAGGCTGCCAAACGGACCGCAGTATGCAAAGTCCGTAACAATACTATGCTACACGACTAAGTCGGTGTCTCGACCTGGTGTTGGGACCCAATACAGTCCGTTTTCATCTGGCTGAAGAGGAGCTTCGCTGGAAAAGGATTCAATAGCGTCAGTGTTCGCCAAGGAGATTTCGCTGTTCAGGCATTGCTCCCAGGTTACCACTTTTCCGGTGTACGTTGCAATACGACCCATGACCGAGGTCATCGTGCTGTAAGCTCCATAATCACCTTCGTTAGGAATTTCGCCATTTCGAATAGCAGCGAACAGGTCAAAGTGTTCTTTTGCCCAGCCGTTTTCGTTGCGAGGTGCTTCCCAGATCACTTTGTTATTGCGATCGTAAATCTTACCAGCACCGATGTGGCACCAGCCTTTGCTGCCGTGTGCGTATTCGTCAACGGTTGACCAGCAGCCTGGAATATGGCGGCATTGGCTAACCATACGAACGCCATTCTTGTAGGTATATTCAACCATATGGTGATCGTAGATTTGGCCGGTGCCCTTTCCAGTTCGAACTTGTCGACCACCTTGGCCCTGTGCGGTTTCTGGTGGGCCATCCATCAGCCAGTTAATCACATCTAGATTATGGATATGCTGTTCGGTAATGTGATCACCGCTCAACCAGTTGAAGTAGTACCAGTTGTTAATTTGGTACTCGAGCTCTGATTGTTCAGGAGTGCGTTCTCTGTTCCACACGCCGTCACCGTTCCAATAGGCTCGGGTTAGGATAATGTCCCCGATTGCGCCGTCTTTCAGTTGTTGGATCGTGGCTTGGTAGCCCGATTCGTGTCGGCGTTGAAGGCCAACCGCGACGGCCAGCTTCTTTTCTTTAGCGATCTTATTAGCTGCTAACACTCGTCGAACGCCGGGAGCATCTACGGCAACAGGCTTCTCCATAAACACGTGCTTGCCCGCGTTGATGGCAGCTTCGAAGTGCATAGGACGGAAGCCCGGTGGGGTCGTTAGGATGACCAAATCCACATCGGACTCAAGCAGTTGCTTATAAGCATTAACGCCAACGAATGTCGAATTCGCGACATCGACCTTTCCTTCGTATTTACCCATTCCTTTGAGCGCTTGCTCAATTCGAAAATCGAAGGGATCCGCCACTGCAGTCAACTTGACACGGTTGGTTTCGCTGTAGGTGTCAAGAGCTTGTTGAGCAGCCCCCGTTCCTCGACCACCGCAACCGATCAAACCAATTTTGATTTCGTCGCTGCTGAAGGTGTGGGCTGCACGGCTGATAGGAAGTGTGCCTAGGGTTGCCGCTCCGGCTACCACCGCAGATCCCGCCTGAAGAAAACCGCGTCGATTAGATTCCGACTGCGACTCTTGTGGTTGACTCATTCTGATGTTTGCTCCGTATCGAATTATTACTGTCGAGTACTTAAGATTTTTGCCAATTGCTGGGAGCTCAAGCCTGGCGCTAATCGACCAGTCGCTGCAAGCAACCCTAGCTGGATTAGTAGTTTATAAAAGCGCTCCACGCAAGCCTGGCGAACGTGAGGGACGTCCGCTCAAGGAGTTGAAGAGGTAAAAAGGCTTGTCAGGTTTACGTGGAGCACCGGTGGGATTAAATGTCCCCATTGGGGAGGTCGTACAGCGTCGCGGAACGCTACACGCCCAAAGGGCCGTTTAATGGCTGTTTAATTGGCAGCCATCGCAAGCATAGCATCACGAACGAGACTTCGCAAGAACCTTGTTCAAGCAACGAGACGCAAATTATCGCAAAATAGGCCCCAAAGTCGCCTTAGGCACCCATAGCTCCTTTTTTGGACGCTCTCCCCCGAATCCTTAAGTGAACCGGCTGAACGTCGAGAAACGCATCAAAACACCGCAAAAGTTGGGATTTGGGTTTCCATTCTTAACCAAACCGAACGATGCCAGGTTTCGTAAGACCCGGAGCAAACGGTTTGACGCGTGGTTGGCTACGCGTTACGTTCTGAATGGGTTTTGTGACCCGTTCGCCCTTGGCCCCACTCTTAGGAACATGTTTATGCTACTCCGTCTTTCGATGATGCTCGGTTTTGTCGTTTCATTCTGTGGCTTGTCTTCAGCACAAGATCTAAAGTTAGACCTTGAAAAATCCAAAATCGACTTCGTAGGAAAGAAGCCTGCTGGTGAAACCCACAAAGGTGGCTTCAAAGAATTTACAGCTGATGCAAAGGTCGATCATGACTCACCAGACAAAAGCACTCTTTCGATCGAAATTAAAACCGCTAGCCTTTGGTCAGACAGCGATAAGCTCACCGCACACCTGAAGAACCCTGACTTCTTCAATGTCGACAAGTTTCCCAAAATCAAGTTTGAAACGACTTCCGTCGTAGCTGGCGAAGGTGAAGCAACCTTGACTGGGAAAATGACAATGCTCGACAAAACCGTCGAAGTCAAAGTTCCTGTCAAGGTCGAAATGTCCGAGTCCAATTTGGTGCTTACTGCTACCTTTAAGCTTGACCGCACTAAATGGGGTATGAACTTCGGGCGTCCGAATATCAACGACGAAGTTGAAATCGTCGCAACCCTCAATTTCAAGCAATAGAGTAATAGTCCGATTACTGGGATATGAAATTTCGAAAGGTCTGGGGCCTCTATACGATGTCACGGGCCTTTTTTATTGAAATAAACTACCCCATCCAGCACTCAATCCTAGGAGCTTCTGTTTAATGCAATGCCGTGGTGTTTTTCTAACGGGTACTGATACGGATGTTGGAAAAACTCATGTTGGTTGTATCATCGCGCGACAGCTCGTACGGCAGGGGAATCGTGTTGGTGCGTATAAGCCTGTCGCAAGCGGTTTTCCTGTTTGGGATGGGTCCGATGGGCAGCTTCTCTGGGAAGCGACGTCACGAACGGGTACACCGGAACTTGTATCCCCTCAGCGATTTGATGCTCCCTTCGCACCGTCGATCGCTGCTGGCATGGAAGGGCGAGCCGTTGATGAGCAAAAGATATTCTCTGGGCTGGCTAGCATCGCGACGGAATGTGATCTGTTGATGATCGAGGGAGCGGGTGGGTTGTTATCGCCTGTTTCCCCAAGGCTTACCAACGCCGATCTGGCTGCCGAACTTGCTCTACCTGCAATTATTGTTGCTAACTGGAAGTTAGGAGTGGTTCATCAAGTCCTCGCCGCTCTAACAGCGGCCCATTGTTTCAATATTCCTGTCGCGGCGATTGTCTTAAGTGCCGCGGACGGAATAGACCCTCATCCATCGCATCAGGTTCTGCTTGCGGAGTTTCTCGATAATCGCAGCGTCAATGCAATGACTGGTGGGGCAATCGACAATAAGCCAATGCTAACGCTACTAAAACCATTGCCGGAATCATGGAAAAGCATTCCGCTTTTGACGATAAAGCACAATCAAGCAACATTCGAAGAGAACATCGATTGGGCGTCGCTTTTCGCGCCAATTAAGTTTGCCCGCGCTTTGTCTAGTGCCACAACTTGGAGATAACCTTGATTGGAGAATGGCCGAAATCCCAACCCGCAGCGTGAGCGAGGGACGATATCTCTGCAAATTCCCTCGCTTACGCGTCGGGTTATGGTCTTTATCGTCTCCAAGTTGTGGCACTCGTCGCGTAGCCAAAACAAAAGCAATCGTTTGGCTACTTCTTGAGCGGCTCAAAGACCAAGCCGTCAAATTGAGCCAATCCCACTGCACCGAATAGCCCCACAGAGACGATTGCTTCTCGGGTTTGGGGTGGTACGCGAAACTCGTCCACGATTTGTTTCCATGGGTTTGTGCCTTGGAGTGCTCCAACGTAGTTAAAGCCGATCCGATTTCGCTTTTCATCAAAGTACTGAATTGCGACCGACGGTGCCTTGGTTCGGTCGCGTCCAATGATTTCGACATCCTCGGTTTTAATCCATCCACCCAATTTAATTCGTTTTACGACGCGACCATCTAGAGGTATGCCTTGCAGAAGCATGCTTGGCTGTTCCGAGTCCTGAGTTTGGAATTGAACAATTTTCTTTCCTTCGGGAAAACCATCAGCGGTCACAACTTGGCAACCAAACTGATAGTACCATCCCGGTACGTGGAATTCCTTGATGAGATTTTCTTCGAAGCTTGCGTTTAGCAGTTTCGGATTGGCAGGATCTGGAGGGACTTCGCGATTCTCTTCGGCTTGGCCAGTCATGGGAACAAACAGGGTTGGTTGCAGTGACTCCTGCTCCAACTTGCCGTTTACTTTGCGCATTCGATAAAGCATCTGCTGATATCGCTCCCCAACGGGGATGATCATAATGCCGCCATCTTTTAGCTGCTCCACCAACGGTTCGGGAACTTTTTCGGGTGAGCAAGTCACAATGATTTTGTCAAAAGGGGCATGCTCAGGCCAGCCTTTAAAGCCATCGCCGATCAAGCAATGAATGTTCTCATACTTAAGGTCAGCTAAAAGTTTTTTTGTTCGAACTCCAAGCTCTTCAACGATTTCAATTGTGTAAACGTCTTGGACGATCGGGCTTAGAATGGCCGCTTGGTAGCCGCTTCCTGTTCCAATTTCCAGAACTTTATCGGTTGGTTGAGGATCAAGCTCCTGGGTCATCAATGCCACGATGAATGGGCTGCTTATGGTTTGGTTGCCGCCAATCGCAATAGCGATGTCTTGGTAGGCCTTATCGTGATGCTGTTTGGGGATGAACTTATGACGAAGGGTCGTTCGTGAGGATTCCAGTACCCGTTTATTGGAGACTCCCCCTGGGACTAAAACATTTTCAACCAGCTGTTCTCTTTGTATGCGGAACGATTCTTCGGAATCTGGGCCCTTGCCGCGAGTGGGCTGCGCCTGGCTGACAGGCATCAGGTCCAAGGAGAATTCTAGGCAAAATAGCACGGCGAAGCTCAATAGAAACCGCATGTTTGAGTCCAACGTGAGGGGAGGCAATCGGAAACGCATCGGAAAAACTAGTGCCGAATTATACCCTACAGAACGCGGTTGGGTGCTACTTTAGTCGTTTTTCGATTGCGTCCCCCACTTCGGCCGGTGCCTCTTCCATGACGTAGTGGCCGACGTCTGCGAGCTCTTGCCGCGTTGCGTTGGGCCAGTGCTTATTGAGTCTTTCCATGCAATTTGGGACGAAGCACCAGTCTTTCATGCCCCAAATAAAATGAATCGGTTTGACGGCCAATCTAGCGAGCTTTTGCTCCAGGGTTTCGAGGACTGCGTACGTTCTATGGCTTGGTTTCATAGGAATGTCGTGAACAAATCGATCGATTGCAATTCGATGCGCCGGTGAATCGTAGGGAGCTAGCAATCCAGCTTTGGCTGAAGGCCGGAGTCTCGGTAGTCGGTCAATGGCCATGAATGTTGCTGCCCACGCAAATGCATTCCCGTATCGCATTGCAAAACTACCAATAAACGGCCATCTGCAAATCGAAATCCGAAAGGGAATGTAGGGAGGCGGGAATGCTGCGGTGTTGAGAACAATTACTTGGCGAATGCGATCGACTCGTTCCACTGCGCCACCCAATCCGATCGCACCGCCCCAATCGTGGACAACCAACGTAATATTCTTGAGGTCGAGCGTATCGATTAGGCGTAAGAGATTGGTTGTGTGGTTGGCCAAGCAGTAGTCGTAATCGAGAGGCTTGTCGCTTAATCCGCATCCCAAGTTATCGAGGGCTATTACCCGATTGGTTGGGCGGAACCTCGAAACGATCGAGCGATAGTAGAACGACCAAGTCGGATTGCCATGGACGGCTAGAATCGTGTTGGCCGCATCCTTTGGACCTTCGTCGACGTAATGAAGCCTGCCACCTTTTCCGTTCCGATCTGCAGGTGCATCTAGGTAGTGCGATGCAAACGGATATTCCTGACGCCAAACAGTTTCGTCCATGGGTTATGGTTTTCTCAACGTTGCGTCTGGAGGGGATTCATCGAAGTCATTTTGTTGCCTCTAATGGAGGGCACGATTCGCTTTGTGTGCTAGCGAGGTGTTGCGTGACTCGCTCGGACGTCGCGGATATCATCGTAGTTTCTTAGGTGGTAGGGTATGTCAACATAGTCGAGCAGTCGACAAAAGGCCCTGAGAGCTACGCCAAAACCATCCGGTCCACTAAATCCGCCAAACTGCCCGCCTCCTTTGACGTGCGGTTCGAGATCAAAAAACAAACCGGGTATGCCGCGAGTTTGTAGTCGCTGTGCAATCGTTTCGTAGGAACGCTTTATGTCTCGCAGGATGGCTTCGTGTCCTGAATCACCCTCGTCAGCTGGTACAAAACTCGCCAACGATTCTTCGTCGACATGTGATGATGCCACATCAGGTCGGCAGTAGTCTTTGATGTGGACCCAACCCAATCCGTCCTTCATGGCGAGGTACTCACCGAACACCTCATCCGTGCTCATTCCTTGGCAAACCAGATTGGCTCCGTCAAAAATCAATAGCATGGCGGGATGGGATACTCCACGGTGCAATTGCTGCAAAAGCTTACCCGATTGTCCGATCAAGTTCGCTTCGACTTCAAGTCCAAAGGTCAATCCGTGCCGATCACACTCGTCGGCGATTTTCCCGAGTTGATCGACCGCTTGCGAGAGATAGGATTCCGGATTGGTTCCTTTGGGATGGTAAAAAGAGAACCCTCGAACCAACTTGGTTTCGAATCGATTGGCCAAATCGCAAGCTCGCTTCACATCCTTTTCGAGGTACTCAGCAAAAGGAACAAAGCGGTTTGACGTGCCGTCTTCTACGTCGAGCAACTTCACCTTGCCGATGGGGGACCCTAGCGACGATACCGAAAGGCCGTACTCCGATTGCAACGATTTGACTCGTTCAATCGAAGCATCGGAAAGCATCATCGCGTTTTGAATACCTTCGCCGGCATCGATGAAACGCAGCGTGTAATACCTCAGACCCAGTGCGGCAAAAGCACAGAATTGCTGCTCGGCCGTCTTTTGGTTGGCTGCTTCGTCAGCGAATCCACTAAGCAAAACAGGAGGCATCGTCCCGGTATTCATCGCGGCCCTCTTCACTAAACTGCGTTTTTAAGGTGAGACTAAGATTTCTGATGCGAAACTGTGATCACCGAAGTAATTCCACCGCGTGCGCCCCAGCGGCTTTCCAGCGTTGCACTTCGCGGCTTCACTACTTCGATAAAGTCGTCGAAAATGCGGTTGGTTACGTTCTCGTAGAAAATTCCCTCGTTTCGGAATTTCTGCAAATAGAGTTTCAAGCTCTTCAGCTCGACACATTTTTGGTCAGGAACATAGCGAAACGTCAAAACGCCAAAGTCTGGTTGGCCAGTCTTCGGGCACATCGACGTAAACTCAGGACAAACGATCTCAATGTGATAGTCGCGTCCAGGGAATGAGTTGTCAAAACACTCCAGCTGATCTTGAAATGGGGTTCCAGGCACTTCTTCTGATTCTCCTAACTAGATAACAATGGGGATATTCTGCTAAACTCACTGCAGTCGTAACAGATCTAATTGACAGTTCCTCCAGAATTCTCCTTAGCAAAGCTCCGCAAATCAGAACCTTTTAAGGAGTCTCCTATGATCCGTGTCTCTGAAATTTTCCACAGTGTTCAAGGGGAAGGGAAACTTACCGGGACCCCGAGCGTGTTCGTCAGGACCAGCGGCTGCAATTTGAGGTGCTGGTTTTGCGATACTCGCTATGCGTCTTGGGAGCCTGAGGGAGATCAATGGTCGGTGCAGCAAATCATCGATCAGGTTTCTAAATATCCTTCAAAACACGTGGTTCTTACCGGCGGAGAACCTATGATCTTTTCCGAAATTTGCCAGCTGACGGCCGAACTTAGAGCCCTCGGTAAACACATTACCATCGAGACGGCTGGGACGGTCGATCTGGATGCCGAGTGCGACTTGTGGTCCATCAGCCCAAAACTCAGCAATTCCACTCCAATCGGTTTTGCCACGGAAGACTGGATTCGAAATCACGATCTGCGTCGTCGTCAGCCTGAAATCGTGCGGCGGCTTATTCAGCGTTCTGACTACCAATTAAAATTTGTCGTTGGCTCCATTCTCGATGCTGAAGAAGTTATGGAGTATCTGAAAGATCTATCTGGCTGGGAACGGGCCAACGTCATGATGATGCCTCGTGGAACTACACAAGAGGAACTACTGCTTCAAAACTCGTGGCTTGCCGATTGGTGCAGAGAACACGGTTTTCGGCTATGCGATCGACAGCATATCTACTGGTTCGGTAACACGCGCGGCACGTGAGCCGGCGGGTTCGGGTATTGCAGAGTGTCCAGAGGCACCAATTTCATCAGCAGGTGAATTTATCTTGCCAAGTGTTTTCCTCGATTGACCATTGGGGCGAGATTTGGTGTATCCTGGAAGAGTCTGTCCAATCCCATTCACCGCCGGTACCTACCTCAACTGAAACGATCCATGAAACGAATCATGGCACACTTGTTCCACCTCGCAGTCTCCGCAACTGCTCCCCTAGTCCTGGCTGTTGTTATGCTAAGCGGTATTACGCAGGCTATTAGAGCAGATGAACCTACTCGACGCTTGTACGCATACATCGGTACCTTTAGTTCCCCTCTCAAAGATGTATTACCCACTCAAGTTGACTTGCCACCCGGCAATGGTCGAGGGATTCATATATTCGAAGTAGATCGAACCAATGGAATTCTCAAACCAAACGGTATCTACGAGCTTGGGACGAGCCCGAGTTGTCTCTGTGTTAATTCAGCCAGGACGCGTCTGTACTCCGCCAATGAGACCGATCGAGTTGGAGATAATAAACATGGCTCGATCAATACCTACTCCATCGATGCGACAACGGGGCAATTAACTCTGCTGTCGTCTGTTGAGTCAGGCGGCGCTGGACCAACTTACGTGTCGATGCACCCGAGTGGCAAGTGGCTTTTTGTGGCGAACTACTTCGGTGGTTCTGTCGCTTCCTTCCCGATTAAAGAAGATGGTAACCTCGGTGCAGCGGTTTGTCTGATTAATGACGATGGTGCAATTGGTCCGACGCGTGCAGCGAGTGCTCCGCCTGGTAGCTTTGCATTTAGTGGCCACGATCGAACGCACGCTCACATGATTCAATCTGATCCCAGTGGTCAGTTCGTGCTGCATGTAGATTTGGGCCTAGACAAGATTTTTATAAACCGTTTCGATCAAAGTTCTGGTTTGTTGACACCAAATGATCCTCCTTTTGTGGAGTTACCTGCCGGCGATGGTCCACGGCATTTTCACTTCCATCCGAACGGGAAGTGGTTTTATTCGGTTCAAGAAGAAGGTTCAACGGTAGCTGTGTATGATTACAATTCAACCGCTGGAACGCTTCATCATCGTCAAACGATATCGACTTTGCCTCCCGGTTACGCGGGTAGCAACTTTTGTTCAGAAATCTTGGTTTCCCCTGACGGTCGCTTTGTTTACGCCGGGAACCGCCTTTACGATTCCATCGCCATGTATGCGGTTGGGGAAGATGGGCTGTTAAACTACATCGGTGAAGAGTGGACGCGAGGCAATTACCCAAGAAGTTTCAGCTTGGACCCAACTGGTTCTTACCTTTATTGCTGTAATCAACGGGCCGACAATGTTGCCATGTTTCATGTTGATAAGCAATCCGGTAAGCTTCATTTCTCGGGTCACTTTACCGCAGTGGGTAACCCCTCACACGTTGTTTGTGTTGATTTCGCGTCCCCGTAAGGGAACCGAAAACTTGACTTAGGTACTTGTTCCTCTCTCGATGGCCTGTTTCCAATGAGATCGTTCATTGTCGCGTTTTGTGTAGGTTTGCTCTGTGTTCAGCCTCAGTCCTGTTTGTCGCAGGAGAATCTCGTTTCCGAGCTGATCTTTCCGCTGCACCCCGAACACAATCATGCACCTGGAATTGCAGAATTACCAAACGGTGAGTTGATCGTTTCATGGTACCGCGGTTCTGGCGAACGCAAAGCCGATGACGTGGCCATTTTTGGTGCTCGACGAGCGACTGGAGTAACCCAGTGGAGCGAGCCTTTTCTGATGGTCGACACCCCTGGTTTTCCTGATGGCAATACCTGCTTACTGGTAGATAAACAGGGTCAGTTGATGTTGTTCTGGCCGTTGGTCTTAGCAAACACTTGGGAGTCGTGTGTGACGCAGCTTCTGGTGTCAGAAAACCCTGTCGGCTCGGGATCACCGAAATGGACTCGGCGGGATAGTCTTTGGCTCAAGCCTGATGACTTCAGCGAGAAAGCATTGCGAGAACTTGATCAAGCCGTCTCGGAGCTAAAGAGCCCGGTGTTGGATTCGCTACAAAAGGAAATCGAATCCGTGAAAGAGCGTTTGCCTGATAAACTCTATCAGAGATTAGGTTGGCAACCTCGTTGCAAGCCGACCGTTTTGAAAAGTGGACGCATTGTTCTGCCCCTCTATACAGATACCTATTCCTTTTCGATTATGGCCATCAGCGACGATCGTGGTTTGACGTGGCGAGCTTCAGAGCCGCTGATTGGTTTTGGCAATATTCAGCCTGCGGTATTGGAACGCAAGAATGGAACTTTGGTGGCTTACATGCGAGAGAATGGTCTTTCCGGTCGCGTTCGAGTTTGTGAGTCAGCAGATCAAGGTGAAACGTGGGGGCCGGTCTATTCAAGCGAATTGCCCAATCCTGGTTCTGGATTGGATGCTGTGAAGCTGGCAAGTGGTCGATGGTTAATGATCCACAATGACACCTCGGAAGGACGCAACAGATTAGCCTTGAGCTATTCAGACGATGAGGGCGAGTCCTGGAGACATGGGCAATACCTGGAGGATCAACAGAGTGGATCTTATCACTACCCAGCCATCATTCAGACCAAAGACGGGCTGGTGCATGCCGTCTACAGTTACTTTGTGGAAGGTGGAAAGAGCATGAAGCACGCACAATTCGAAGAAGCATGGGTTGTTTCCTCGCAAGCTAAACCAAAGTAGCAAAACTGTCCTTAATTGCTCCGCACGTCAGCAGTCTATCTATATCGAAAACTTATCGCTCGCCATCGCTAAATACCATCATCGCCATTCACTGCACAACTATCATGAACTTTGCGACTGTTTCAACAAGCCATCGATTAGCAAATTGGACTTCATCCCGGTGGTAGCCTAACTGGCAATCTACCGACACTCTACCATTCTCCTCACTTAAGACCTCTTCAGAGGCTTTGCCTTCGGCTAGACAGGATGAAAAAAGGGGAGCAGCCGAAGGTAGCTATTCATCCACCGCTCTTTCGGCTCAGAGCCTATCTTGGCGAAGAGCGAAATCAACGTAGCAGTTTGGGCGTGGGGTCCTTTAAACTCTTTTTGACCTAAATCACTCAACGTGGTTGAGTCAAACGGCACCAGTCATCGCACGAGTTAGGTTTTGTTACCGTTTGGTCGCACTTTGCAGAAAGAGCCTTAATTCTCTCGCAGGAACTGCGAATGCAGCAGCTTCGATCCTTGCCTTTAACACCACCAATCCTATTACTTTCCCATAACGGTCGAACACCGGCCCACCACTATTGCCGGGATTTACCGCAGCAGAGGTCTGAATAAAACTCTGATCGTCAATTTGCCGTTCTATATTGCTTACGACTCCTGTGGTGAGAGTGTGGGTGAGAACTGCTCCTCCCACCGACGGGTTGCCTATAACGGTTACCTCCTCTCCCGATTCCACGGTGGAACGGTCTGAGAGTAGAATCGGCTTTAGTGACTCGGATGGTTCAATTTTTAAGAGCGCTAGATCTCTCTTGGTATCTATTTGGATAACTTCAGCTTCGGCGGTGATCGCCGCTTGTTTATCTCCACGAGTGATCAAATAGCTAATCATTGGCGAACCGTTTTTGGTGAGGACGTGAGCGCACGTCAGGACATAACCATCTCGCCCAACCACAAAGCCTGTCCCGACTGATCTGCCACTCTGAATAAATACAATGGAGTTCTGAAATTCCTGGTTGATCTCCCGAGCATCGAGCTCTTTACGCTTTGAGGAGTTTTTCAACGAATCTAACTCGCTAGCAGCGATTTTTTTGCGAGGAGTCGGTGGGGCATTCGAAGGACGTTTTTTGCTTGCTGCGATCTCAAGTGGTTTGCGAAGCTCATCCTTCTCTTGCTCCGAGAGTCTCAGTCCTACTTTGCGCATTGAGCGACCTTCGAAGCCGCCAACAATGAATAGCAGCGCCTGGCCATCAGGAGAAAAACTAACGTCTTCAACTTGCTCGCCTTCGAACCCTTTGGAAGTCATTTGAAGTCGGTCAGGTAGCACTTGACCCGTTTCCCGATCAAAAATCACAGCGGAATTAAGGCTGGGAACCGCTGCAAGATTGAGTCGGGGATGAAACGCCAAGTGGGATGTTGTTGCAATGTCTTTTGTTGGATAACTAACAGGGGCTTCATCAAGGTTTGCTGCATTCCACGCTGCGAGATTCTTTGACGAAGTAGGTGTTCCAGCGAAGGAAAGATAGGTCAAACGCTTTCCATCTGGTGACATACTAAGGCCTGAACCGTTTCCACCTGCATCAAGATCGATTTGGGTAAGCTTCAGTCGTTTGCCATCAATTTGGTATGACATCAGCCAGTCGATATTGCCGTAATCGGGCGTTATTACGAATTGGCCACCCGGGTTAAAAATAAAATTCGCGCCTCGCTCGTAGAGATCTTCATAGCCTGCGTAAAGATAACTCCCTGTCGGGTCGACATGAATCCACGTACCGATCGATTCTGGGGACGTGAATACCTCCCCGGTTTGTTCGTCAACCACCAGAAGTCGATTGCGGGGAAGATTGACATCGTTTCGAATGGTTACATACGAAATCTGTTCCGTTGGGTGCACGGCAATGTCTAGCACATCTAATACTCGAACGTTCTTGCTTTCGAGAGGAATACTTTTTCGAAGCTGGCCAGTCTTCTTGTCAATCAATGCCAGTCCTGCGGGCTGTTTAGACAAAGCGACCATATAGCTACCGCGATCTTTAATCTGACGATAGAGACTCGGTAGCTTTATCGTTTTCACAACGGTAATTCCGTCGGGACCGAGAACTCGAAGCTGTTCACCTTGGAGTAAAAGCAGATTCTTGCGATCATGGCTTACTGAAAGATCATAGTGGTCAATTTCTAGGTCGAGCTTGCTAAAGGATTGGGGCGGTTTACCGGATGCGACCATGTCTCGATTTACAACTTCAATCTTTGGTCGCAAAAAAGAAACTTGATCGTTTGCAGAAACGCGAATCTTAAGGATGTGAGGCCCCAATTGAGTTGGGGTAGGAGTCCAGGACAACAGACCAGATTTGCTGATCGTCAGGCCTTGAGGGCCCGTCATGAGTTCGTATTCCGAATCGGGTGTCGCCGGTAGCTGTGCCGTAAAAGGCTTGCCTTCGACTGCGAACTCGGGTACCCCAAGAGTATTGGCTTCAGGCATGTTTTCAGCAGTGTTTGTCGCAAGAGAGGATGAAGAAGTTTTCTCTTGCGGGCGTTCCACCAGAAACGCAGGGGTCTTAGCGGTTAGCAAGGTATTTGTTGTGGCGTCGAGAACAAAGAACTGAGTCTGACCATTGTCGGTAATCGCTACTGGATGATCTAGCTGATATTTTTTCTGACGTTCAATGATGTTATACGGGCTATCGAATTGACTTTGGTGCCGCTGTGGCCAACTCGCAGTGCGATCTCCTAGTTCCGTAAGCGAAGCGTCTAATTTGTAGGCAATGACTTTATTGTTAGTTAAAGAGTAAACGACCTTGTTAGAAAGCTCTGGTACAAGAATATCGCCTAGTTTGTCTTTTTGGAGCTTAAGCGGTGTTCCAGAGTAGATTTGATTAACCGTAATCCAGGCTCCTCCCTCGTGAGCTTGGTACAGATACGAAGAAGTGTTCGCATTGACGGGAAAAACACTTTGTGGATTTCGCTTCAAAAATGAAGCAGATGCATAAACATTGATTTCCCCTCCAGGGCTCAGGTTAAAGGAGCTTTGAGTTAAAACTAATTTTCCATCATAACTATATGTGGCTAGCGAAACAGGATTCAGCGGTATCGCTGAATCTCCTTTTGTATCTAGCAATATCGTTTCTGGATTTGAATAGGATCCTTGCACCCCTTCACCATGGGAAGAAACAATAATCTGGTTGGTAAAATGTTTCCCATGAGGGGCCGATAAATGCACCATATTTGGTTTGCTGGTGAGGAACTGATCTACTTGGACAAAGCCTTTCTTTTGGGAGAACTGACTGATCGTTTTTTGGCCCGAGTTGGCAACAAACAAATGGTCACCGCGGGAAAGAATGGCGCTTGGAGCAGGCGTTTTGATCCGCTTTACGATTTTTTCCGATGCGACCTGCCATACGAGCACTTCGTTTTTTTCTCGAAGTGCAATAATCAAGAATCGATGGTCTTCCGTGATGGTATAAGAAGTAATCTCCCCTTCAATGGAGAGAGGAAGAAAGTTAATAATCTCATCAGGTGATGAGGCGATCTTAGAGTTGGAATCGCTCGTTAAATTCTCCTGGGAAGATTCATCCGTCTTTGAATCGTTCGCTTTGGGTGCAAGCGTTGGGGCGGGAGGTTTTGTGGCGATTTCATTCTTGCTAGTAGCCGGCGAATCGGCCATTGCCACAGAGGGTTTCGGTGCCGCATCATTCACCATTGGGTATACCCAGAATATCGGACTATCGCCTAAGGACTTGCGTGTTACTCCAAGAGCTTTTTGAGAGTCAGCTGTGAACTTATCCACATATTCTTTGTTCAACTCTAGGTAGACATCGCCATTGTCAGTCCACGTGGAGCCGTAAACGGGAATGCGATTATCCCCACCACTGGTCCAAACAAAGACTTCAAAGTTCTTCTCATCGATCGTTAGTTCGGAAGAAGACTTCTTAGTCCTCGTAAAGTAATAGTGTCGCCCACTTCTCGCCGTTGCGCGGGTCAGTCTCACGGTGCCAGGTACTGCGCGAGTAGCAACAAGCCCCAGGGGGTAATGTTCCTTGACGAAGCTCTGCTTGCGCCAATCAGCCAATTCATATTCTTTATGAGAATAACAATGCTCGTTGGTAGAATGATTGTAAAACCGAATGAGTGGCTCTAGTCCCTGAGGCGGATCTGCCACGGAGGTATAGCTCAGCAAGGAAAGAACAATGAACCAAGTGACTAGAACAAGGAGCGGGTTACGCATTGTTGGGCTCTTTTCTCAATCGGCCTGAATACGGGCCTTGGGGGTGTTGGAGAGATCGAGCGATTGTAAGTTTTAGCACAAGACTATTCAACATGCCCTTATTTAGACTCTATGGCAATCGATCCCCTCATTTGGATTGGGGGGCGATTTAGTCTTGATGGCTGACGGACTGATTCCGGTTTAGCTAGCAGAAATTTACGCAGAATCAGCATTGGCCCAGCTTGCCTAATTTGTTATCTCCTCTGATGAACTGGCCACTTTTACGGACATGATAACTATATGATCCTCGCAGAAAAAAACTGGATTCGGCGATCAACAGCCTTCGCGTTTTCGCTTCTGTTGACGGTACTTCCGTGTCTATCGCAAGACAATTCGAACATCAGCCCACCAGGACCGAGCGGACTCGCTCCAGTCACGCCCAATCCTATCCCAACTGGCCCCTCTTCAAGCGGTACGATTCCGTCTACTTCGCCAGCAACGCAATCTCCACCTCCAGCTAGTCCGTCACTCGACAACCGCCAGCCAACACGCCCAACGGTGTTGGCTCCGAAACTAGTTCCTGATGTCAAGCTACCTACGAACGCTGGGCAATATTGGGTTGAATACGACATTCGAGCCTACACCGAAACAGTCAAAAATATGGAGCGGCCTCAACAGGTCCTAATCGACTGGATTTTGAGAGAGACTGGCACGGATTCATGGTTCGGTGAAGTCACAGGGGTCATCACAGCCGACAAGTCCACCCTGCGAGTGTTTCATACAAATTCAATGCACACACGTATCGCTCAACTCTATGAACGATTCGTCAATGGAGTTGCAGAGCCGCAAGTCTTCGGGCTTCGCATGATACAAATCTCCAACCCCCAATGGCGGTCTCGGTCTATAGGCTTAATGAAGTCAATACCCTCCAGTTCAACTGGCGTACAAGCTTGGTTGATGCCAAAAGAGAATGGAGCCATCCTGCTTTCGCAGTTGCGCGGACGCTCCGATGCAAAGGAAGTTCAGGCTCTCGAGATACCACTATACAACGGCCAGCTTCAAGCCTTAGAGCAGTTACGATCTCGCAACTATCTAAAAGAATACACACGCAACACCGCTGCCCCCTTCCCTCCGATGATTCCCGTTTCGGATGAAATTAAAGAGGGGTTTCGTCTTCAGATTAGTCCGCTTCTCAGCTTGGACGGAAGACAGGCGGATTTAATGATCAAATGCGAAATCGATCAAGTTGAGCGACTCAATCAAGTGCGAATTGATTTGCCGATGGGCGGAACACAAACACAATCTACATATATCGAAGTTCCGCAAATCGTTTCATGGAGACTACAAGAAAAGATTCAATGGCCCACTGATCAAGTGTTGCTCCTCTCGTGTGGAATTGTGGCTGCACCCAATGCACCACAAGACAATACGTTTCTTGCGAATCCTCCGAGTATTCTGGGACTCAATCGCGTCATACCAGCCGTTGGTCAACGCACCGATGCACTTTTATGGCTGGAGTACCGAGGTCCACTATCAACTCAAATTCATCATTCGACGGCGGCTCAACCATCGGCCAACGCGCCGCCAATGACATCTAGCACCGGAAATCTATCACGCGGCAGGTACTAAGATGAAATCGGTTAGGTTTGCAACATTCGCAAAGATCGTGTTGACACTCTCGATCACGATTGTCGTGTTGGCTGGGTGCCAAATGACCGCTCCTATCAATACATGGAAGGCTGGTAGTATCCCACGGACCGGAATGGTTCGCGTTGCAGTCGCTCCTGTAGGTGTCGCTTCTCGCGCTATGCCAACCAACGATTCCGTTTCTATGGACGAGCTCCAAAAAGCGGCCAAGACTCTCGAAAGTTCCATTGTTGCGACGACCCCGCGACCCAATCCATTACTATTAACGGTCACTCCAGACCAATTGGCGACTGCAAGCCAGATTCAATTGGTGTCCTATGACAATCAGCCCAACGAAACGGCCACGGTTGGAGCCGCACGGAATACGAATTCGGATCTAATGCTCCAAGCCAACGTTGTGTTCGCCCATTTGACCCCCATCGAGGAAAAGCGGCGTTCGTTCCTAGCGAAATTGTTGAAACGGAAACGGGATGAAATGCATCTCACGGTGCACTGGACTGTTGTTGATGTCGAATCGGGCCAACGTGTTTGGGAGCAGACCATCGACACATCGGAGACCGATGTTAAACGTGTCGCCGACTCAGCTGGCAATCAACTGCAAATGGAGAACTCTAGCATCGTGTCCTTAGCCGCCTATCGCGGTTGGCAACTCGTTTCGCCTCAGCTAAAACCCGACGCTGTCCTTATCGACTTACCCTGGTTTTGGCTCGGTTCTTCGCAAGTACGGAAGGGGAACGGTTATGCTCGCCAAGGTCGTTGGGATTTAGCAGAAAAAGAATGGCAGGGCGCTGCGGATCAACATCCGACCAATGCGGCGGCATGGCACAACCTGGCCATATCCGCCGTGGCTAGAGAAGATTTCGAGTTGGCACGCTCAAGGCTCAAACACGCTGATAACATCGCTAGAGGTCGTACAACAGATAAGACCGAGCGTTGGCTGGAAAGTCAACAACGTAGCTATCACGTGATCATGGGACTTCCTGAGCCCCAAGAGGGCTGGCGTTTCACCGACTAGCGTCGCATTTGCTTTTCGAGGATGGCGATGTGTGGCGAGTCATCTGGGCTGATTGCTATACCAATCCAACCATCCCTCAGAACGAGCTGCGAGACCGCAAGCCCCTTCGCTCGCTCATCTTCGATGATCCAATCCGCAACGACTGGAATCGCTTCTTGGTTAGCCAAGACTTTCGTGAAAATTGTTCTTAATGGTAATCGGTCTCGTGAACTGAGCTTTGGCCCTTCTACACTAACTGTTCCATCTCGGTCCAGCCCGGCCCAGAGACCTTTGATCACTGGGTTGTAGGCGGCATGAATCACAAAGTTTTTGATGTGAAGACGGCCAGGCTGTTCGATCGACTCTATACGAAGAGTCAGCCACAGCTTTCCATCTTGGAAATCCAAAGTGATAGGATTGTTAGGCTGAAACCGGACTCGAACATCTTCACCTTGTTCTAGCTCCAATTGTTTCCTAGGTTGCTTTAGGAAATCCGCAATCTGATCTCCCAATTCTTGTGCTGTCCAATCTCGGCCGCCTGTAACGATTTGACTCGCAACATTGTTGAAAGCTGACTGATGGATTTGCACGGAGATTAAGCTATCGGCAGGCGCTATTGGGCGAGCCGTGTTTGCCCCCATTTGCATTTCGCTGGCCACTCGGTAGCGAACAATTAACCGCTCATCGGTCGATTGCATATCGACGATAGTTGGTTCCAGGCTAAGCCCTTGAAGTGGACTGAGCAAACGGGACTCAAATTGGGTTTGCGAAGTTCGAATCTTCGTTTGAAGCTGATTGTCAAATTCACGATCTGTCTCACGAGCGATTGTGTTTTGAGCAATGCGACGTGCGATCGGACGCTTTTCCATGAATTCATTTTTGGCGATACCTCGAACCACATCACCAAAAATCGGAAGACTATCCCATTCCGTTGAGAACTTTCTAAGTGAATCACTTGACTGCACCGAAGCTGGCTTGCCATTCACTTCGAATCCATCAGGTCGAATACGAATGGTACGCTCTGCATTTACATTTGCCAGAGAGTGGCTGTAAAACGTGGCGCCATTGCGACTCGACTTGGTTTGGCTGCTTACGTCCCCTTCGAGATTGAGACCAATCGTCCAGCCAGATTCATCAGGTTTGAAGTCTGCTTGGAGTTGTGTCTTGACAACGCTTGCTCCTCGGGTATCCGCTCCCAGGATGTTTTGCTTGACGGGCTTCTCTATGGTATTTCCCTTGGGAAGCAATCGGTTGACGAAAGATTCTGAAAGGGCAATACGGACGTTCGCGTTCTTATAGTGAGCTGCAATGGCTTGGCTAATGGCAGCTTGTTCGGGAGTAGCAGAGAAGCGTAGTGATTGAATTGCTTCAGAAAGTGTAGAGCTGCAACGGTGAGTTGGGTTTGACTCGAGCATCTCTATGTCTTCGAGAAGCTGTAGATAGTCAACGGGGCTGACGGTCCAGGGATGAACCAAGGTAGCTAGCGACTTGACCTCATACATTCTAAGAAAGTCTGCTTGCTCTTGAGTTACGTTCGTAGACAGGACGTTGCCCAAGAATCGCCGAGCAAGTTTGGCTTTCTCTTCGCGATCGATTTCCGGGTCGTTAAGGGTTAGAAGCTCATCAAGAATTAGGTAAGTTCGCCATGCCTCTGGCTGCCCAGTGCGAACGATAATGTTTTCAACAGCATCAACAGCTTGAACCAACGATCTTGGCTGACGCTCTGCAAGAATCGACGGGTCCGTGTCAATCATCTGGCTTTCTATGCTGCCCGGAACATCTGTGATACGGAACGAAACTGGGATTGCGGACTTGCTTATACAGGTGTGAATCGCAGTCCAAATCGCAGCTCGCCGCTCGATAGAGTAGGCGAGCCGTGCACATACGTTAGATAGCTGCTGACTTTCCATCGACACTTCGCTTGCGAAGCTAGCAATTTCTACACCAATGGATCTAATTCGAAGAAGTACTTCTGCAATCGCGGTTTCGTTTAGCTTGCTCTGAGAGAGCGTATAAAGTAAATCGGATAGCTCGTCGAGAAGATTGGAAGCTTGAGTATACTGAGATGGCTGAATCAGGGCTCGCGTGGACTGGATCAGATCCTTAATCTGATTTGGCTCTGGCCAACTTTGTGCCTGTGGCGAAAAGGGGAAATTTGTTCGGGTTGCTAGATTAGAAACGGGATGAGCAATCCCTTTCTCGGTTGTTTTCGAGACTAGCTCGATAGGAGTCTGTGGCTGCTCTGCGTTGTTAGCCGCGAGGTATTCGGGGGCGCGACCGTATTGGATTGATTCGTCAGGCGCCTCTAGTAACGTTGGAGACGGAGCGAATAAAGTCGCTGACGCAGGCGGTGTAAACAGAGAGACTGAATGAGTTGAGGTCCGGTTGTAGTCGACCCATGACGAATCATCGACCAACTCATCTAAGGGTTCGGAAGTTATCGAAGTCTGAAAGGAATCGGACGTCGCTTTTTCTTTCGGGGGTGTGTTGGTCGAGACGGTTAGAAATGCCGTTCTCGGGTCTCGGTACACTGGCTTACCAAACTTTATGTAGGTACTGCCTGCGTAAAAGACTGCGAACATGCTAGCCGCGACCAATAGGGCATAAAACCAGCCTCGTGATCCTCGCGTCGCACCGTATGACATCCGTTTCTTTCCTCTTCGCGTTTGTGCCATTACCGTTCTAGGTTCCCACCGGTAATGCCATCATTCCATTGATGAGAGTAGAGACTACTCCTCTCTCCTTTTCGGCCACATAATGACCTGTCTCAAGCGTGATTCATTTTGTTTGCCCCTACAACATGGCATCCATCGTCCACATTTATCGATTCGGTTGTTTGGTGAGAGTGGGTAAAGTTTACTCCGTAGGCTGAGAAATCGTTCGACGATGTTCGGCCGGCCAGGATATCAATAGCGGTCGCAGAAACTTTAACGCCTAAACCGTGTTATGATGTGCAAATCGCCATGTTAGGGTTGTTTGTTCACATCTCCCAGGATCTAAGGCCGTTCACATGCGTTTCCACATTTTGTTCCGAACTATTCTTCCGTCGACGTCTACCGCAGTCCTCGGACTTGCTGCTGCTTTAGGGCATTGCTCTTTGAGCTCCGCTGCGGTCCATGTTATCGAGGAAAATCCTATTTCTGAGTCATCCGAAATAATTACCGATTCCAAGCCTGATGATAAGAACTCGAAAGATGGCGATCGTGCCACGCAAGACAATCGTGACAAACGAGATAACGGAAAACATAAATCGAAAGGTAAGAACAAAAAGCACGGTCCGAAAAAACATGCCGAAATGAAAAAGCCAGATGTAAAAAAATCTGAAGCGAATCGACCTGATATCAACGGACACTTTATGCATCGGAGGCCTTTTCCCGGGCCCCAAATGTTGCGAGGTAACGTGATGGTTTCGCCTGGCATGCCAAATGTTCCTCTTGCTGCAATGCAATTGCCGATTCACGCAAGAGGTTTCAAACTGACAGAGTCGAGCGGCCAGCATGATGAAATACTATCGACGCTGCGAAGTATTGAGCGGACCATGAAGAACATCGAATCGATGATGCGCGACGAACGAGCCGGTAACACGCACCAACCTCGATATGTTCCGCCATTCCAACACGGACCTGGGCCACAGCACGGACCTGAACCACAGCACGGAGTTGGACCACAGCACGGACCTGGACCACAGCACGGACCTGGGCCACAGCACGGACCTGGACCACAGCACGGAGTTGGACCACAGCACGGACCTGGACCACAGCACGGACCTGGACCACAGCACGGACCTGGACCACAGCACGGACCTGGGCCACAGCACGGACCTGGGCCACAGCACGGAGTTGGGCCACAGCACGGGCCTGGACCACAGCACGGACCTGGACCACAGCACGGACCTGGACCACAGCACGGAGCTGGACCACAGCACGGAGCTGGACCGCAGCACGGACCTGGACCGCAGCACGGAGCTGGGCAACAGCATGCACCTGGGCAACCTAATTTCGGAAGTCCTGATTCAATGCCCCACCGGCCAGAACTAGGCTTGCGACCGCAATCGTTTCCCGATCATGGATTCCCCCAGGATATGCAACTTGGCCCCCAAGACAATCAAATCGGTCCGCCAAGAGTTCAAGATGTTCCACAGCTGAATGCTCCCCACTAAAGGGAGCACTTGCCGTCATCGCTATTTTGCAGTCTGCAGATGACTGCATATGTTTTTCTTGGGGGCAATCGCGATGCCCCCATTTCGTTTATAACTCCGCAACCGGGCCTAAAGCTAGGCTGGTCACTTCTGTGGAAGTCTGGCCAATCCGTCACTAAATCAACCACCCGATAAGCTAATGGGGAAATATTGCCAAGGAATCGGAGATTTTCTTGAATAGGGTCTCGAGGCAATAAGTTCGCCGACGCCTTAAACCATGGCCAGAACTGGTGAGTCTAGCTATCATAGGAATCCCTAATTGTGTTCCAGATGGTTTTTCAACGAGTTCCCAATCGCTGATCCGGTGTCATTCTTATGCTTCGTTTTGTTTTTCCTTTGGTGTTAATGATGAGTGGTCAATCCATTTTTTCTGGCTCTTCGCATGCTGGCGAGCCAATGAAATTGGAACAACTGTTTCAACTAGAGCGACTGGCCGATCCACAAATAAGTCCCGATGGATCGAGAGTCGTTTATCAAGTGACTAAGATTCACAACGCGGCGAAAAATGAAAAGTCAACGAATCTCTGGTTGATCAATCGGGATGGTAGCGGGACTCGTCAACTAACTTATTCCAGCAAATCAGACAGTCATCCTCGATGGTCTCCCGACGGCACGATGATTTTGTTCGAGTCGACGCGCGATGGCTCATCTCAACTTTACATCTTGGATTTAGTCCACGGTGGTGAGCCCAGAAAGATCACCGACATCTCCACAGGTGCATCACAAGGTTTATGGTCTCCAGATGGAAGTCAAATCGTATTTCAATCTACAGTGCGTCCCGAATTTAGCATCCTTCCATTTGCCGAATCGAATGTAAAAAATCGAGAATACGACGAAGCGGTCTCTGCAAACATCGTCAAGGCTCGAACCTTTACGAAATTGTTTTACCGCCATTGGGATTCCTACGTCGAAGACAAACGAAATCATTTGTTCGTGATTGGATCCGATGGTAAAGATTGTCGAGACATTACGCCGGGCGACCGAGATGCCTTCCCAACGAGCAGCACGTTTGTTGGTGGTCAAGAGTACACCTTTAGCCCTGACGGCTCTCACGTCTTGTTCACTGCTGTGCCTGCTCAAGGCGAGGCATGGTCGACCAATCATGATATTTGTCGAGTCAGCATTCGAAATACATCCAAGCAATGGCCTGCGGTCGTTTCGGGAATCGCGGCGGAAGGGACTCTCAAGTTTAGCCCAGACGGTAAACATGTTGCCTTCCGTGCACAGGCCAAGCCTGGGTACGAGGCAGATAAATGGCAACTGATGGTTCAAGATTGCGAACCTAACGGAACACTTATAGGGGCAGCCCGTTCTCTAACTGCAGATCTCGATCTCTCGGTTAGTGATTACAGTTGGATGGGGACCAGCGATCTAGTCTTCTTAAGTGAATCGAACGCTGCCGTCGTCGCTCATCATGCATCGTTAAGCGGACCTTCGAGAAAGATCGATAAGCTGTTTGCAGATGGGCGTTCGGGGCAGATTACCGGCCATTCGCTGAGCAAGGATGGATTCGTATTGGCACGCGCGACCATGAATGCACCGCCGGAACTGTATTCTGGTACTTTTGCATTAGGCACTACCAAACAAATTACTTTTCACAATCAAAAACTGCTCGAGTCATTGGATCGGCCCGAACCAGAAAGTGTGACCGTTCCTGTCGAAGGTGGGTTCCAAATGCAGATGTGGATTTTGAAGCCACCTGGATTTGATCCTAATAAGAAATGGCCCGTTGTTTACTTGGTACACGGTGGTCCGCAAGGAGCTTGGGAAGATGGCTGGAGTTTTCGTTGGAATCCACAACTTTGGGCCGCCCAGGGTTACGTGGCTGTAATGCCCAATCCCCGCGGTTCAACCTCGTTCGGCCAAGAATTCTGCGATCAGATCAGCGGAGATTGGGGTGGCAAGTGTTACCGAGACTTGGTTGCGGGGCTAGAGCATGTTAAAGCGTTGCCGTA
>Ga0315899_10000860_pt1 | contig 35866 bp, 51 predicted proteins | sample LakEriMetagenome_2_FD_203518 | JGI IMG/M metagenome (GOLD analysis project Ga0315899, IMG submission 203518) | Freshwater fungal communities from buoy surface, Lake Erie, Ohio, United States - Buoy 4 MA112 | ecosystem: Environmental > Aquatic > Freshwater > Lake | place: USA: Lake Erie, Ohio...
TAATGTAAATAGTCTTACCACTATCGCACATATATGCCAATATCCATCCGATTCTACGATTGTTTACATCGTTCCAAAATTCGTTATTGGTATCGGTTACATTAGCATCAAATAAGGTAGCAGTTCTATCTTCATTAATTCGAATAGGAGTTCCACATCCAATTGGTGAATCCACTTGAATTGGTGAACCTGCAGGAAGAGCAAACCTAATATCATCAACTTTAATAGCATCACCACTTAATAGTAATGCCTCAAGTTCTACTTCTGATGTTGGGTCTACTAATACTATCCCACATTTACCAATTATAAGAGAGGATACACCACCAAGTTTGTATTCGTTGCAATTGACTAAATCGTGTGGCAATAAGTCAGAATCGCAATATGATACGCATCCCATAAATTGTAGTATTAATTGTTACGAGTCGATTACATAGGATGACTCTTTTACTCCTACCATCTATGATGCACTACAAATATAATAATTATTCTTGATACAAATTAATCAAGTTTTCTGTTACGATACGCTCATTATCTTGTGTTAAGATGAATGGCTCATCTTGGTTATCCAGTATTGATGGTAGGCAATCTGCAGTTACACCAATGCATATGGTCTTTTTAACTAAATCATTCTGCTTAAACAATTCAATAGTTACTGCTCCCAAATCATCAGCATCATCATATTCAATTGTTGGGAATTCAGAATCTACTGGTGAATGTAGTACACCATTGATGTAGCAATTGTCGAAGAAGAATACTATGGATAAGAAATCAAATACATATTCGGGCAGTCTGCCAAAGTAGAATGATACCTTCTTTTTTCTGTCTACATAGGTTGATGACCATCTACCCGATGCATATCTAAATAGGTCTGCATCAGTCTCGTATTGTGCCTTAAATCTCCTACCTTCCAATCTGATTGATGGCAGGAATGAACTGCCATAAAATGATAGTCCGAATTGGTCTTCTCCATTACATCCTTCTATCTTGAAGAATCTGCAAGAATCTGAATAATCTCCAATGGTTATAAGGTCACTATACTTGTCATATGTTGCCCACTCCTTAAATGCTCTTGCATCTACCTTACTAACTACGATTGTGCCACCAGTGCCTCCACCAATCTCAAATCCATATAATGAGAAATTACCACTACTGGTAGGTATGATGTTAAATGTATAAGTCCCTGCTGAATTGATGGTAAATAAACTTACTCCATCTACTTCTATTCGCAATCTTGCATCACTCATTGAATCCACCACAATGGTCACACTATATTCCTTCCCCTCACACATCTCTGTGATTGATATCAATCTACCAAATCCTCCAACAGATAGACTAATATCTGCTTGGCTATTGGCTATATTCCAGTTATCAATATTTGATATATCATTATCCCATCCCAATGGTGGACATCCAATACATAGTCCCCAATCATTAAAGTAAGGATTGTAGATATAGTATTGCCCACAAGTATTGGTACAATAATCTGCAATTGCTAACCTATAACATCCTGCCTCTAATTCGTAATCCGATAAGTCAATGGCAGCAGTTAGGTATTGGTCTTTGGTAATAATGGTTGGGTTTAATACTTGAACTACAGATAGGTCTTGAGCATCTACGATTCCTGCGAATAATGCACCATTGCAGATTGGCACAAACTCATCTAATGTAACCACTCCAACAAACTCATCTGTAGGCTTTGCGATTAGCAATAAGTCTTGTGTAGGTGAATTCAATACTGCAGGAATTGCATTTGCCTTTAGGTATATAACGTGAGTCCCTACTGAACTTATCTCTACGAATGTCCCATTGGTGAATGCTACTACCAATGTACCAGTTGAACCTTGATTGATGGTTATTGTTACACGATAGTCCAAGCAATTTTGAAATTTGGCATAGATGAATCCTGCAAGATTACCTCCTGCGCTACTGGGAAAGGTTACCTCATTACCATCTATTGATGTTGATACTACAATGGTATCTACCAATCTCAAGTATCCACATACTCCTGCTTTCAATTGCCAAAATACTTGGTCATTAAAATCCATCAATTGAGCATAGTCCTTATTGCATCCTTCACATTGTTCGGGCAATTGGCTATCAAAGATGATTGGTTGATTAGGTATAGATGTATAACTCATTGTATTAGTTTGTTTGAACGTAACTCAAGTTGTGCATTCTTACGCAAGACAGAATCAATCTGTAATCTCTTAATGTATGTAGGTATTGTTGCCAGTGCATCATCCTGCCTTCCAAGCAATATTGGTTTAGATGTCTCTGATGTTATGGCATTAATCTCTGCCATTGTCAATGGTCTCTTAAACTTATACAAGTAGGCTTGGACATCATCAATGTCTACTGGCTGCAATGTTGATGGAGTGAATGGTACACCACTACCACTAAATGATGTTACTGCAGGATTTTGAAAATTTATGCATTGCTGCTCTGGACCAGTTGGCAATCCTACCAATACTGCTGCGACATCTGCTCTAATCTTATCTCCTTGGTTACATACGAATGTGGCAGATGATGTACACACAATTGCATTAGTAGCGAGTCCTTGAACTACCACACCTTGATAATCTGCTATGAATACTCCTGCTCCATCGTAATGCTTTATAACTGCTGCTCCCCATCTATCATCTGTTATAAATATCCCACCAAGACTAACTACTAACTGAAATGAATAGATTCCTGCTGCAGGAACTACATAAGTATATCCATCAAAATTATTACCAGTATCTTGAATCTCATTTGGGAAGTAAAGAAAGTTACCAGTATATGCAGCATAAGATGTAAAGTTAGTATTGACAATATCAAAGCATTGATTATTGCCTACTGCTATATTTTGGAATATTGTATTGGCTGCATCAAATCCATTCAAGAACGAGAATAGACTATTGGGATATCCACTTAACCAATTGGCAGATACTGACTCGTTATTGAATGGTTTATTGTATACGCTTTGGTTACCAAGTCCATAGATATCGAATTGCTCTGCTATAAACTTACTTCCTATTATTGATTGCCTACATATGATTATGAATATGTTTAAATCATATGAATCATTATTGAATCTAACTACATCCTCAATTACATTGGTATCAAATACTACATCATCTGTCTTTAGTCCAAGTATGTTTGATGTGTTACATTCTCCAGTGAATCCAAATGTCTCACTTCTAAATCCTCTGAATGGAGTTTGAGTAAAACTACAAGCATTATTACCACTATCGCATTCGTTTGCCTCAAGCACTGGTGAGCATCCAAACTCTGCTGCTTGGTACAATCTTGATGTATCAAACTTCATCTCTATGTTGGATTGGTCATAGAGATTTACTGATGGGGCTGATTGCTGAAAATATGACAATGGCTCAATGCGTAACAATGGTCTACCATTGGATTGCTTTTCGAATCCCATACCAAGATTCAACTTCTTCCGCAAACTACCATACAATGATTCAAAATTAGTTACAATAGTTTGTGTGAGATTACCTCTCATTACATTCCCTTGGCTTAACACATATAACGGATACTCGTTAGGAGTATAGTTGGTGTAGAAAAAATTAGATTCGAAATCCACCAAGTCATCTGTCATACAAGCAACAAGATGCTTAAAGGTATCATATACACTATATCCCTTGCTATTTGGTACAATTGAATTACCAGTAGCAGGATTGAATAATGCAAGAGTTCTTAATGTCGGAGGAGTAATTGATACACCATTCTTGGTAGTGGATAATGTTAGTGCGAATGGTATGGATTTATTGTTATTGATTTTAGTGCTGAATGTCTCATCATATAGTTTAGTCTTCACTTGGCACTTGTCCAAATCAAATGTTGATTCGGTAACTATAATGTATCCATCAACTAACTTCTCCCATACACCAGTTGTGCATTTGTACTGAACAGATACTCTTACTAATTCGCAGTATCCACTGGTTGCAAGTTTGTTATAGAAATATGTGAAGACATCTCCACCAAATATTAACTCATTATCGAATGATACTATCCTTGCTCCAATTGTACTATCCTCTGTGATAGATATCCCAAAGTCTTCGGGATTTAATGGTTGTCCCCTATCAAGATTGTCAATAAGGAATTTTATCTGTTGTGCCATTGATATCTTGCCTCGTTGTCTCCTATGTTAATTATCACATTGCTATTACGCATTGTCTTATTCAACTTATCCAGTTTGCGCTCCATTGATTTTGAATTCAAAGATGCCTTCACCACTACTGCCTTATCCTTGCTCTTCATCGCATAATCTATGATTGCAGGTCTAACATATCTCTCATCAATGTATTTGCGGAATGCAGCACTTGATGTGTTCATAGCATCCAATGCCTTCCTATGCTGCGATGTTGCATTCTTGTTCATCACAAACTCTCCCCTCTCTGCCTCAATGATAGTGCCTCCTGCCTCGTGGCTCTTACCTCCTACCATACCTCCCTTCTTAAACTTGGGCAATGGTTGAGATGATATCACAAGTATCTGTGCTGCTCCTGCTGCTGCTGCTATTGCTGCAGTAACTGGATTAGGTAACGCTTTTGCAATTGCTACTGCAGTCGCTATGGTTGCTTGGAAGATTGCTGCTGCTCTTTCGTTTAATGCTTGTTTACGTTTCTCTGCTGCTATCTTCTGCTCTGTTCTTATTCGTAATGCTTCCAGTTTGCGCTCCTTATCAGCAGCAGTTAGTTCAGAGTTCTTGATTGCCTCCTCCTCTGCAGTCGCTTGTTCTTCTATTTGCTGCACTCTCTTCTCTGACTGATTGGCTTGGATGTCTACTATATCACTAAATAGTTGTGCAGTTGCGTTAGCAATCTCTATTGTTTGGTCTAATGTCTTCTGTCTCTCATCTCTGATTGCCTTCTGCGTTTGGGCATCAAGTAGTGCAATCTTTGCATTCTTCTCCTCCTCGCTTATCAACTCTTTCTCAATTGCCTTACGCTTTATTGCTGCATCGTTTTCGATGAACTTAATCCTATCCTCAATAGTTGCTTGGTCGCTTACCTTTAATGCCTCCAATCGCAGATTCTCAATCTCAAGTGATTTAATTACACCATCTGCTCTAATCTGTGCTAACTTCTGTTGCCTATCTGCCTCGTTATTTAGTAGGTCAATAGTGAGTTTGTCTTGTGCCTCTTCAGTCTGTGCTGCTTCCTTCTCCAGTTCTTTGGCTCGTAAGTCAAATTGCTCATTGGCTATCTTAATCTCTGTCTCTATCGTGAAATCCCCTCTCTTTTGCTGAAGAGTTAATCTTGCCAGTTCAAACTCTGATTGCTGCTTGGCTGCATTGAATCGGATAGTCTTTAAGTCATTCTGTAATTGCACCTCTGCTGCCTTCTCTGCATTGGCTCTTGCTACTGGGTCTGTTAGCAATGATGCATCCTTCTTTGCAAGTTCTGCTCTCTTCTTGGCTAAATCCTCTGCTTGTTTAATCTCAAGTTGTCCTGCTGCTTCAAGATTCTGTAATCTGTTTATCTCATTATCAAGAATCCTCTTCTGCTCCTCTACCAGTATCTTCTGCTTCTCATTGGCTAACTCTGCATCAATGCGTTTGATTGTGGCTGCTCGTAGTTTAGCATCAGCAATATTCTGCTTCGCATCCAATCTCTGTTGGTCTGCCAAGTTTTCTGCTAATCTTATGCGTTCACCTACCGCCTCTGTCTCTGTTAGCAGTTCTACTCTAATGGTCTCCTCTATAGTCTTGAGTCTATCTTGTGCTGCTTTCTTCGCTGCCTCTGATGCCTTCTCTGCTGCCTCTTTACGTTTATCTGCTGCCTCCTTTGCTGCTGCTCTATCTGCTTCTATTTCTGATATCCTTGCATCAGTTTTGATAGTCTCAATCTTATCTGTAGTCTCTTGCTCTATATTTAATCTCTGTGCGTCTAATGCCTCAATTGCTTTAATCTTTAATCCTGCCTTGGTTCTATCGTCAGCATCTTTATTCTCTTCAATCTTCTTAAACTCCTCCAAGTATCTCTCTTGTGCCTCTGTTAATTTCTTGTTCTTATCCTCTTCTGCTTGTACTATTGCGCCATCAGTTTCTATCTTACGCACTGATGCATCTATTGCTTCCTTCGATAGATTTTTCTCTAATCCTTCAAGTTTTGCTGCTGATACTGCTCTTGCATTGGCTGCATTTCTTGCACTGGCTGCTGCCTCATCATTGGCTTGTTTAAGTCGCTTTAATGATTCAGTAGTCTCATTGCTCTCCTCACTGGTAGACATCAACTTCTCAATCAAGAATCCCAATGCTACCACCAATGCACCTACACCAGTGCTAACTATCACTGCTCTGAATGCTTTAGTCGCAGCAGTTGCACCAGTAGTTGCGAATGTATATACTTGTTTTGCTATAGTCAAGAATCCAAGTTTGGCTGCTGCTTGTCCAGTAACTACACTGGCTAACTGCTGCACACCATTGGCAATGGCAGTAACTGCAGTAGTCTTGTTGATGATTTCTTGTAGGTCTTTATTCTCATTACCAAACAATGCTGCTGCTCCTTGAGCAATTTCGAATCCTGCAGTGAGTCCTTGCACTGCTCCTACTGCAGCATCGAACTTGAAAGTATCTGATGCCAAGACTCTTACTCGCTCCCTCGTATCCCCTATTTGGTCTTCAAGTTTGGCAGCACTAAATAGTAGTTGCTCAAACTCTGCAGTATTCTCCTTGCCCTGCTGCTCTAATAACGCTAACTCCTGCTTTAATGCTCGTAGTTGTCCAGTTAATGATTTCTGCTTACCATCTGCCTCATCAGTAACTGCAGTGAATCTATCCAGTTCACGATTGACATCTACGAGTGATGATTTAACTTCTGCTTGTGCTGCTGCATTCTCCTTGTATGCCTTGGACAATCTATTGCCAGTTGCCAGTAATGATATCTGCTCCTCTTCTAATTTCTTAAGTTGAGCAGTTAACTGCTTGGATTCCTTGTTTAGATTATCTAATGCGTTCTTAACTTGTTGAGATGAGAATGCTGCTGCGATTGTCTTACCAGTATTCTTAAACTGATTATTTATGTTGGTCGCAGTCTCCTTGGCACTTGCCTCTAACTCATCATTGGCTTGGTTAATCTGATTAAGAGATGCCTTTAAGTCTGTGGCATCCCCAGTATAAGTGATAAGTACATTAGCCGATGCCATCTCTTTTATTTTGCTTTATTGACATTTCAAATTTAAGCAAATAAGTTGATACATCTCCTCTCATTAATTCATTGAATTCTGATACACTACCCTTGCACAAGTTCATCACTTGGCTGCGGAATTCTTCTTGGATTTTCTTTGAACGGACTCTTGGTGAGTATTGAGCATAGTTAAACTCTCCATCAGTTTTCTTTGCGCTACTACGTTGTACTCCCATAAACTCTGCAGTTCTTGTGGAGACATAGTTAGCAATGGCATTAGTGGAATGATATCCAATCGGGAAAAAAAATCGTGCGATGCCTCCCTACACATCGCATCAAATACTTCAAGTTTAGATTGGTGGATATCTGAATTAATTATAGTTGGGTCTTCATCATCCCTCACTACCCATATTGCTGCAAAGTTTAGTAGTAGGTCTCTGTGTATAACACTATTCTGCCTCTCCCGAATAACGTGAATGTATCCTGCTACCACTGCTGCGTTCTTTGGGTTAGATAGTCCTGCTGCCAGTGATTTTTCCATTCCATCCAGTATCTGCTCCATCTCGCTCCCACTCAATCCACTGCTGATTCTTTCCATCAGTGATAGTGCCATACTGAATCTCTCCAATGGCAATGATGTCTCTTTGGGGAATCTATAGTATCTATGTCCATCGTGCTTGAATACCTCAACCAAATTATGCTTTGGGTTAGGTTTCTTATTGGAATGATACCAAGGTAGTCGCTTGGCGAATCTTGTGAATGATTGAGTCCAGTTCATCGTTTACAAATATTAAGTTGCCATTGTTCAGCACTATGCTGCACTTGTCTTCTTCTTGCGCTATGTGTGAGATGCTATTGATGTTAATGATTATATCCATCAGTCCTGCCTCCTGCTCCGTCATTGCTCGTAATTCTTCATCATCAGTCTGAATCCCTTTGTACAATATCGCAGAGCAAGTGATGAATCCGTACATTCTACCAGTAGTTATGTGGGCATTGTTCTTCCTTCACTCTCGTTTTTGCAGGAAGAAAGCATCCACATTCATTGCACACATTAAGATGCTTGTTGCGATGTTGGCAGTGCATACACACTGGCAGTCTTGTCTCTGATAGTAGGTTAGCCTTCTTATCCGATGTCAGATATAGATACCATCCCTTGATGATTGCCATTATCCTCCGCATTCGATACAATCTAATAGATTAATAACTCCAGTCTCTGATGGGTCTATATTGCTATTGACTACACTGAATGATATGCAATCATATTCCTGCTCACATATTACGAACTTCTCGCAAGACATCAATGTGATAGTGTATCCCTGCAATGGGTCTATCTTAATCCCACTAATGGTTAGCATACCAGTAGCATCAGATTCAGTCGGGAATGATTGGATACGATTGGTTGCATTGTGCCTAATGTTTACTTGGTATCCAGTGCTTGGTGTGACATATCCAAACGTAATACCACTGGCACAATGGTCTACTATTATTCCCGAATCAAAGCAAGGTGAACATACGCTCATAGGTATCTCTTTAAAATAGCATTGACAAAGTAACGAAAACAATCCAAGTAGTCAGCACGTTCAGTTAACTTTTTTCTATTCAACTTAATGATGCTACCATTGGCATCACACTGAACTTGCTTGGCATCAAACACGAATCCCTTACACCTCTTTGAGTTTACCTTCACATCCAATCTCCTCAATGCTGCATTGCAATCCACTCTACTATTCTCGTGTTTAGGATTGGCAGGAATGATAAACTGGCTATCTGATAGTTTAAGTCTTCTCTTGATTTGAGTATAGGCAGATGAGTTGTCCCTCTGCTGCACACTACCTCCCTTGCCCATAGCATCACCAGTGATACGAATCAATCCACTTGGGATATTCATTGCCTCTACCACATCACAGAATGCATCAATGCTTCCCTTCTCAATGCTTACCTCATCCACCACTCTTGCACCTCTGTTGGTTTCTTGGATAACCAAGGCACATAGTGGGTTAATGTTAAAGTCCACAGAGATGTATGTAGGTATGTTTGGATTGTGTACTGCTGCATCATCAATATGCTTCTCATCCTGCCATTCGTAGAGGAATGGATTAACTACATCATCCATCACATCCCAATCTCCTTCTACGAATCGGGCATATTGGATTGGTGGTAACTCTTTGAGTGATTCAAGATACTCTGCAGGAATGTATGGATTGTCGGTAATCTTCGATGGGATGAATGCCCACTTGATTGGTAGTGTGCCTTCTTTGAATCTCTCGTAGATAATAGTCTTTACCCAGTTATGTGCAGGATTGCAAGTAGCAAGACAGATGATTGGTGGTCTACCCTCTGCCTTATTCCAAGAACCAATACGCTCTTGCACCTTGTAAAAGGTCTGCTCCTGCAGTTCGTTTACCTCATCAAGTCCTGCTCCATTCACTTCCAATCCTTTGAATCTGTTTAGGTCTTTATCATCCTCATATGACTCTGACATAAAGATGAGTTCTGAACCATTGGCAAACTTAACTACATTGGTCTCCCGATTCCAAGATGATACATAGTCTCCCACACCATCAGCCAGTATTGATGCAAACGATGGGAATGTAGTTCGTTTCAAGTCGGGAAGACTCTTGCGAATAACTACCCACCTACTACGAGCATACTGCAGTGCAAGGTATGTGATGGTTAGCAGTAGCCAATATGTCTTACCTCCTCGTATTGCTCCTCCGAATACTACTACCCTATGGCTACCATCAATGGATTTGTAGAATGCTTCAGACTGCCTATCTGTTAACTCAAGTCTCACTTGGTGGATTAGTCTCTTGTGGCTTGGTTGTGACTATCACTAATGGCTCATTGGTCTTGATGGTATTCTCACCATTATTGCTCCACCTACCTCTTTGTCTATTGGCTAACCAATGCTTGGCTGCAGCAGTATCTGATGGGAGTTCTTTGCGGAGTTTAACTACATCTCCATCCCTTGTCAATGCCTCCTCTGTGATGGTTACTCCCAATGCTCTCTTGTACATTGCTCTTGCTACCTTGGCATCTGCCTCCTCTCTCCCCTGCGTTAATGACTCTAAAAATGATGGATGCTGCTCCTTCCAAACATTAAGTGTTGACTCATCTATGCCAATGATTTTTGATATCTGCACATCAGTAAGTCCAAGCAGTGCCATCTCAAATGCTTTCTCATCGTGTGCCTTCTGATACTCCATTGGTCTGCCTAATGGTAACTTTGTTCGCTTGATTGTCTTATTGCCTTTCTTGTTCATATGGCTATCTTTTAGTCCTTGCCTTGCGATACTTCTCTGCCTCTGCATAAGCAATGGCTATTGATTGCTCTTGGCTATATCCCTCACTTATTAGTTTGCGGATATTCATCTGTATGATTTGGTCGGAATCTCCTTGGAATAATGGCATATGGCTATGATTCTTGATTCAAATTTACGAAAGATTCTAATACCATTGAATTCTGATACGAGTTGATATGGTGACCAAGTTTGATTAGTTCTTGGTACTGGCTTGGATAGATGATTATGTTTTGGAGTTTGGATGCTGCAAATGCCTTCACTGCATAGATGTCATTGCCATCCCTATCTGAATAGGTCTGTATCATACCTAACTTGAATTCCATCCCTTCGAAATCTATCAACATCTTATCTGATGCAATGTACTTGGATAGTTTACTTGTAGGTATTGCTATGGCTATATCATACTCCAGTCCTGCGTGAGTTAGGTATCCAAAGTAGTATTCCTTGTCTTCCTTCATCTTGGACTCAACAAAGAATCCTGCTCGTAGTCTTGTTGTCATAGTTGGTATGTGTCTATTCGTTTCTTCACCATATCAATGAATCTCTCCATCATTGACTGGTAGTATGAGTTAAAGTCTTGATGTCCCTCGTTGTTGTGTTCGAATAAGACATATAGGCTTGAGCGCAATCTCTGTGATGGAGTTTTGCCTCCTAACTCTGCTGCATCAATCTTGATGGCATTGAGCATCTCCTCATCGTTATAGTTGAACTGCTCACCTTTGAATGCCATCACACCAATACCACCTATCCATTGAGACATTAGTTCTGTCATCTGTGCAGGAGATAGTTCTTGTGTGCCTATAACTACCCTAATGGTCTTATCCTTCCTTGTTGCTACTGATTCAATGGCACAAGGTATGGTTAGTAGTTTAGCATCCATATTCAGATTCTTGTCTCTTTGATTGTGTAGGTCTCTTGAGTTTGTTTAGGTAGTCCTTCACCATTGCTCTGATAAGTTCCTTGTGACTCACTGGCACTCTGAACGTGATATTGGTAGTTACCTCTTCGTATAATGGTTTCTTCCCTGCTCCCTCTCTCCTGCCTCCCCAGTTATTGGTTGTCTTCTGTTGTGTTTTCATTGTGCAAATATAATCAAGTTTTGATTACGTTGTGCAGTTCAATCCCTCTTTTTTTAAGGAGAATCAACCATTCATAGCATCGAATCAAGTAAGTCCTATAGACTCCAGTGCCTCGTTCAGCACTGGTAAGTTGGAGTGCATAGGACTGATGTGTGGCAGTTGTTGAGTGATAGGTAATATGCCTATCTACAATGTATGCCTCCACTGGCATCTTGGTGGTCATATACTCAATGGTCTTCTGCTCTATCTCTTGGTGAGTCATTAGAATGGCTTATCATTATCAGTCTCAAACCAAGATGATACTGGCATACGCACTGGCTTATCCTCCTTTGGTTTGTTGAATACTGGCTTGGTTGTGTCATCGTAAAAATTGCTCATCGTTGGATTATGCCTAAACTTAACCATACCTACTGCTCCTTGTCTATGCTTCTCAAATAGGTAGAATATCTCATTGGTGTAGTCCTGCCCATTGTCATCTTGGAGTTTGTAGTAGGCAGGTCTCCATATGAAAACCACACTATCTGCAGTCTGCTCAATCTCTCCCGATTCTCGTAAGTCTGCAAGGATTGGCATCTTGGTACTTCTCTTCTCCACCTCCCTTGATAGTTGGGATAGTAGGATGATAGGTATGCCCAAATCCAATTGGCATCTCTTGAGCAGTTTAATCATAGTGGATACCTCCTGCTCCCGATTGCCTTTGTTCATACCTTCCAGTTGTAGTAGTTGAAGATAGTCAATCACTGCCCACTTACACTTGCCATTCTTATGTGCCTTCTTTATTACTCGTATTGCCTCGTGCAATCCGCAAGATGGTTTATGGTATACAAGTAGTTTCTTCTGTTCAATTGTGCCTATGCTCTGCTCCATCTTAATCCTCTCATCTTCCGTTAGCAGTCTCTTCTTTAGCCTACCTCCATCAATACTACCATCAGACTGATTTAGGATTAATCGTTGTGCCAATTGGCTCTTGGACATCTCGCAATTGATGTATACACCATAGTCATCTGTAGATAGTGCGTGAAAGATTGCCAATGCAGTCTTCCCCATTGATGGTCTTCCTGCTATCACTATCAACTCATTTTGCCATCCACCAGTGAATTCATTGATTGAATGTATGCCAGTATCTATACCAATGAGTTTACCTTGCTTTGCGAATACCTCCTGCTCATAGTATAACTTGCGCTCATCATCCATTAACTCTGCAGTGGATATCAACTTATCCTCTGTGCTATTGGTATCTATCAACTTGGTCAACTTGTCTATGATGCTTGATGCTACCTTGTAACCATCCATATTAGCATCAGAGTTCATCATCTCCTCTGTGATTAGGTTAGGTAATGTGCGTGATATGTAGGCATCTTTAAGGATTGCTATGTATTCATCTATTGGCTCATTAAATCGCATTGCTCCCATTGCCTCTGCCAATATCACTACGCATTTACTTTTGATGTCTATGCTATAGTCTGCTCTTACTCTTTGGGATATAGTAAGTCCATTAACTTGCTTACCCTCCTTAACCATTGTCTCAATAGTAGAGAAGATGGCTCTGTTGTATTCAGAGTTAAAATGATTGGCAGTAAGACTGGATATGATGTGGCTCGTGTTATCGGGATGGTTTACCAGTACAGATATCACTGCTACCTCAATCTCTTTGGTATCTATGCTCATATGTTTTTGATGCCTTTGGTCACCTCTGCTGCACGTTCTTGCCTCTGCCTATATGATGTACCTCTCAAGAATGGATTATGCTCTTGAATCTTTGCTCTCGTTCTTCTGATTGTTTCTGCTTGTGGTAGGTCTCCATCTACATACATCTGCAGTAATTCTCGTGCAGACATCTTATCGAATCGTTCTTGCCCGATTGTCTTCGCCCAAATGTTGGCAATGAGTTTGGCATCGTTGTCCCTCAATTCGGGATATCTAATCAGCCAAGATGTTATCAATTCCTTGGCATTGGTGAGTTCGTTTAGTTTCATAAGTTAAAAAGAATATAGGGAGGACTATGCCTCCCCTTGGTTTATTATTTGGTTGCTAATTTAACTGACTCTGATATGTACCTTTTAAGAGTATGTCTATCAATTCCGCTACCTCCGCATTCAAAGCATACACCATCTGCATAATATGAAAATTCTTGAAGAATTCCCCTACCACTACATTTAGCGCAAGAGCATTTTCCATATTTTGCAAATTCTGATGGAGAAATGAAGTCCCCTTTACCTTTAACAACCGATATAATCTTTGCTACGTGAGCCATCATTACATCAATATCTAAATCGTATATATAATGTGATTTTGATACAAAATGTCCTGCATAGGTTTTGCCAAATATAGTTACTGCATATGCCGAACATTTATCATATAAACCTTCTTTTTTATACCAATACGCAATTGAGCGGTCTTTAGGGTCATTAAACTTATCTGCGTGAACAAATTTGATGGTTAATATTCCTGCATCAAGTAGTAAATTGATATTTTTTACTGATTTTTGTTTGTTTGTGTTTTTGTTACAATATCCTGCCTCGTTAAGCAATTGGATGATAGTGTTTTGAGTTTCCATTGGTTAAATGTTTAAAGTTTGATTCAGCAAATATCGAAACTTATTTTGATTCTGCAAATTTTTATCAAGATATTTTTAAAATATTTTTAGTTTCCCTTATTTATCAAGCATTCCAAGCACGAGATTTTGGCTCTTGGCTTACTGGTTGTTTAGTATCCTGCTTGTTGTTTAGTTGCCATCTAACGAGTCTACCTTTAATACTCCAAGTCTTCTCCAGTTGGAATCTCATCCTACCTTTAGAATCTGCCTCTGACCAGTAGATAAAGAACTGCCTTAACATCTCATCAGTGAATTCACCTCTATGCTTGGCAAGTTCTTGTTTAAATTGATTTGAATCCATCTTCTTATAATTAATAATATCATTATCACTTACACTTACACTACCATTAACACTTACACTTACACTAACAGGTTTTGTGGGTTCGGAAATAACCGACTGGGTTTTTTGGGTTTCTTCCAAACCATCTTGGTTTATCTTTGGTCTACCTCCCTTCAATCCATTAACTCTTGCACGTTCAGCACGTTGCTCCCACTTATCTGCATCTCTATCCATACTTGTGCGTATGAATCCAAACGCAATGAATAGTGGGTCTGATGTGCTTGGTACTATACCATCAATCTGATATTCGAATATCATTCGCATAAGTCTTCCAAACTGGTCATCTGAAAGATGCTTGATGGTCTCGTATGTATCGCAGTAAAGTAAAAATGATTTTTTCATTGGATAAAAAAATGCCCATCAAAAACTGCGGTAAGACCAGTAGGTTATCACACCTACTTCGCAGCATCAATGGGCAATTGTTTAACTTCTTACCATTCGGGGTCTTACTTCCGAATGTTCAAATATACTAAAGATTTAAATACTTGTCAATCTTGGCTATGCAATCATCAAATCCTATCGCAAACTCTGCTCTATATCCTGCCTTCTCAAGATGTAGTAACATCTCTGACTGCTCGTGCAGATGCTTGTCGCTCATCAGTTGCCCATCCATCTTATGCACTCTTGCCTTCTTAATCTCCAAGTACAATCCACCATATCCTCCCTTGCACTGGCATATGAACAAGTCGGGATATCCTCTATGGGGATTCATCCCCTTGTGCTTCCTTGCTTGTCCCAGTGTCATCTTTGTTCCTGCACTAAAGTCGAATCTCCATACCACACTGGGATACTTGATTGCCATAAATTTGGCAATGGCAAAGTAGATATCAGATTCCTTCGACATCTTGCAGGAATTCAATATATTCAACTACATCACTTCTGTCATCAATATCCTCAATGTATACCTTCACTGCTCTGCGATTCTTGTAGTCCACAAATACTCTTGAATGCTTGTAGTTAATATACTTGCTCCTCTCAAATCCACAAGCAGTCAGATATGCTGCTACATTGCGGATATTATGATGGTAAAGTTCAGTCACGTTACCAAGGTCTTCAAATCTATCTACTAAAGTTGCCATCGAATTTATCTAAAAAATTACCAATCATTTGTATTGCGTAATCCAGTTCATCATCTGAATGTCGATACAAGAATAAGTCACTGCTTGTGCTACCTTGCTTCTTTGCTTTTTGAGGGACTCCAATATAATAAAAATTTCTTGGACTCCATCCCATTAGCATAGAATACCATACTGCTTGAACGTGATTGCAATGCTCTATCATATCCTTGGCGAATTGCTCAATTGTCTTGCAAGTAGTAGTTTTGATATCCACTATTATCTTGCTCTCGTGATTAACCATATCAAGCATCCCCTTGCCAAGTATGTGTGCAGTGCTTCCATCAAGATATGGTATCACTACCTCATCAACCACTATCATCTCCTTCTCTGAACCATTGAATAGTGCCTCTAACATTGGATGTGAGCAGATAGCATTGTAGACATTGTATGCCTCCTTGCTCATCTCACTTGGTTCTGTCTCCAGTAATTGATGGTGAAAGGCAGCACCTTTGTCCAGTGCTGCTTTCGTTGCCTTGTTTAATGAGATGTCACCAGTATAGAATCTCTTGATTCTTGATGCTGATATTGCAGGATAGTTTATGTATTCCTCTTTTGTCATATCTCCTCAAATGTAGTTACTGGTTTATGAATCTTGTATCCTGCCTTCTTGAGCATAGATATTGCTTGTTCTATCGTCATCACTGGAGCATCTTGGATTGGCAGTTTAAGTTGTGCATTCTGACTAATCTTATACTGCTCGTTTAATTCTGATGCCTTCTCCATTACTTGCAAAAATGATTTGCGTGAGAATCTTGCTCCACTGCTCCAAGATTTATAGGCAGTATCTCCATATCCTAATGCCATACTAAACTGCCTACCATTAAGTCCAGTTTTGGTCTTCACTCGTTCAAGCATATCAAGTATCTCCTCGTGTTTATACTTGGTGAATGAATAAGCATTGCCTCGTTTAAGGACTCCATTGAGTGCTGCCTTTGATGGTTTCTTGGTCTGACCATTAAGATGGTTCTTGATTGATACTATTGGTCTCGTTGTTTCCATTGGTTATCTGATTGTTTGAGTTTTCTCTTGATAGATTTCAATCCCTGCAATGTCCTCCACTCCAAGTTCTTTCATTGCCTTTGGCAGTCCTTTGAGTAGGTCTTCGGGATTTATGTTATTGTGTGCGAATTGAACTGATAATACCTTAATCCAATCTACCTCTCCAGTGATTCGTGCCTTGGTAGTAGTTCGGATATTCTTGGTATGGTCAGCAGATACTGATGTGGCATATAACTTATCGGTAAATGCTGCCATCACATCTCCTAATGCCATTGCACTGGCTAATGATACCTCTGCCTCTGCCTTTAGTTTAGCCTCTGTCTCCTGCTTCTTGCGCTCAAGTTCGTTGGCATAATCAAGCATCTTTCGTTTGCCTTGCTCCACAAACTGCTTTAAGTATGCAGTAGTATCTGACTCAAGTTTTATCAAATCCTTCTTAAATGCATCAATTGGAGCAGTTACATTCTTCCGAGCAGTCTCTACTTCTTTGATGGTATCGCTAACAATCTTGATGTTATCTGCCATCTTATCGTATGAATACTTATCAGTTACTGCGACATCAAGCATTGATATCTGTTGTGCATTAAGCACATTGGTCGAGTTGATTATTTGATAGAAATCACTAACTGGAATTGCTATCTTTACATTGTTGTTCATTGTGTTTCTCTGATTGAAGAGGGGAGGATGTGTGCCTCCCCTTTTTTGGTTATTAGAATGGTGAAGATGATGTTGATGTAGTGAACGATGAACCAAAGATATCATCTAAATCCTTGGTTAGATTTGGGTCTACTTGGCTGCGTGATTGCACTGGTTGTGCTTGTGGCAGTACCACTGATGGCTCATACTTTGGCGCACCTACCAATCTTGCACGATACTCATCAGATTCCATAATCTGCGTTCTTACGAATTCGGGCAGTTGACTGAATACATCTTGGTTGTGTGCAGTAGTATCATATGCCAATGATGGGTTAATCTGTGCAGGACAAGTGATACCTTTAGGCAATGGGGAGATTGACATAATATTGGCGAATGTCCCTGCATCAGTTGTTCTGTGAGATATGTTTAACATAGCAGGAAGAGACAATAAGTCCATAATCTCAAAGTTAGATGCCTCTCTATCTGTCATTGTCTTGCCTATCCAAGACTCAACAAACTTGCGTAGATTTGCCTTCTCTGACATTGACAATGTCATAGACGTGCGCACATAGTATGGTTGCGCTCCTTTGGACTCATCAAATACCTCCAGTTCATTTGGCAGTTCGAACAAGAATTGAATCTTGCGTTTGCGCCCACCAAATTTCTTGTCTTCGGTAGTACCAAGGTCAATGATTTGGTAGCATCTACCAATGTGCGCTCCTTGTGGGGCAGTCTTCTTTGTGGCATTGCCACCAGTTGCATTTACTTTCATAGTGTTTAAAGATTAAGTGATTAAAGTGATACGAGTGATTGCATTGAGTTGTAGTGCAGATGGTCAGTTACCACTGCGAATTGTGCGTGAAATTCCTCTGCAGTTAATGGTACATAGAGTAGGGATTCTTGTGGCACACCATAGTCCATTGCTCGGTGGAATTGTCTTGCAAGATTTGCTGCCTTTGAATCGCATCTCGTGTATAGTCCTTTGAGACATCCATCATTGACTACCATTACAAGTATGCCAGTAAGATGGTTATAGAGGAAGAATTCAGTTCCTGCCCAATTCTTGAACAGAGTGCTTGTTGATAGGGATTGTTGTTCCATATTGATTGAGTTTAGAATGTTTAAATGTTAGTTGCTACAAGTTCGTTAGTCTCTGCATCTATAACTTCCATCCATACCTTCTTAATGGCAGGATAGTCCAATGCCTTGGCTTTGGCATACTTTAGTTCTGATGCATCAGTATTAGGCACTTCCTGCTCATAGCCTACCCAATCGTTTTGGGTCTCGTGCCAAATTAGTAGTGCGCCAGTAGATGATAATGCGATGATTTGAGTGATTGTGTTCATATGGTTTAGAGTTTATGTTTAAAAAAGATGGGGAGGACTGCTCCTCCCCTTGGTTGGTTAGGCAGGGCAGTTAATTTGTTCGTTAGTCTTGATACCATTCTTGGTACAATAGTTCAAAAGGTTGTCATATAACTTACTACCACTCCAGCTATAAGCATTTAAAGATTTTTGCATCTCTGCATCAATGTCTACTATGATTACCTCTTCAAATCCAAAATCACAAGTATCAAATCTGCCTTCACAGATTCTACTTGGGATGCTCAATGCTACAAGATTAGAGAGGATTTCTTTTACTTCGAATGTGTGACCATTAAGGTAGGACATTCCCGAAGATTTTTTGGTGTTGATGATTGCTTTCATTTGATTAATGTTTAAAAGTTTGATGCAGCAAAGATGGGAATACTTTTTGAATTGGCAATAGCCTTTCAAGAAAAAAGTGTATTATTTTTTGCTGAAATTTATAACTGCTTAATAATGTGCTAAATAAATTTCACTTGGCAGCAAATAAAATCAATCCTCCTCCGAAGATTGCACCAAATGTAAACATAAATCCTTTGGACTCCCACCACTTGCGCTCCTGCCTAATATAGATATTAGACATACCAGTAATGGACATAGTAGGATTGTCTATGCTCAAACGCACTACCTTATCCCTTCTGCCCAAAATCTTCGATATAAAGCCATCTCTTGCACTATCTCCCACTGCGTATGTCAAAGTACCATAAGATACCATTGAGTCGATTTGGAGCAGTCCTAAACGATTAATCCTACCATCTATGCTAAACCACTTATCTTGCTTTGAGAATTCTCTTGGCAGTTTAAGATGTGGAAATGAGTCAATGTATACTGGGTCTGCCAGTTTAATCTCTGTCTTGGTAATGGTCTTGGTCTTTAACTCTACTACCTCTGATGCATCTTTGAGTCTTAATCTCTTCTCTGTTTGCCTCAATCTCTTAATGGCTGCTTCTCTGCTCAACAGATTTAACTTCTGCGAATAGATTAGCACTGAATCATCATACCTTCTCTGTGTGAATGAATCATTCATATTGCTTAACTCACTGATGTCATCGTTCAGTATCATATTTGTTTGGCAAGTAGATATCAATGCCATCAGCAGGATAGATATTACCACTGCCATTACTACCTTGGATGGGTCAAAGTTAAATTGGAGAGATGCCATTAGAGATGTATAACATTAGTTGGTTAATCCTATCTTGAACTATGTGCTGCTGCTTGATGCCTTCCCTAATGATTGTTATTGCAATGTGGATAGGCATCCCTCTCTCCAGTACATACAATGCTGCTACCTTTACCAATCGTTCATCACAATCTTCATCAGTCTTTGGTAGGTATTTAGCAGCATCTATCATATCTGTCTTGCTGCCTTTCGTACCAGTAACTTAATTACCTCATCCAATCTACTTACTGAATCATCAATCATTGCCATCAATTCCTGCTTCTCCTTCTCACTGGCTTGTGTATTCTCCTTAAGCATTCGCACCAATCCACCAATAGATGTTAATGGTTGTCTCAATTCGTGCGATAGCATAAATCGAAACTCCTCCAAAAGTATCTTCTGCCTCTCGTGTTCGTGGGCAGCAATGGATGTTACATCTATGATTTGCATACCAACAAAGTGTAATGAGTCCAAGATAGTATAAATATTCCAAACGTTATAACGTAATGAACCAGTTTTCTGCTTGGTCTTTGCGTATACTCGTATTGGTTCGGGAGATTTAGATTTAGATTTATTTATAGCAGTAATCAAATCATCCCTATCACTATCTGTGGCAGCAATGTCGGCAATGTTCTTTGGCTTGATGTGGCTTATATACTCCTTGAATAAGTCATTGGAGGAGACTATATCTCCTTCCTGCGTTGTGACAAGGTAAAATACATCTATCGAATTGTCCAGTATGTACAACAATGACATAAGACAAAGATAATGATTATCTATGCCTTGCTCAATTCCTGCTTCAATTCACTAATCAAGTTTCCCCAATGTGGCACACAATCTACTGCATACTTAATGGTAAGGTAGATAGTGAACATTAGAACTAATCCGTTTACTGGTACATCGTATGACATAGGCACATTCATATTTGGCTCAATACTTACACTATGAGATTGGGTCTGATACGTTGAATCTTCAGTTAAAGATACAACATTGTTATGAATCGTGTCTATGGCTATCTGCTTTTGAATAACTGGTGTAATGTGCTTGGCTACCTTATGCTCTACCTTATGCGTATCCACTGCAAGTACATTGGTAGTATCTGCAGGAATTGCACTTATTGCATTTATTGCACTATCAACCTCAATCTTCTTGGCTACTGGATGGTTCTTGCATCTACCATAGTAACGGCATATGATTGTATCTTTAGGTATCTCCTTCATCAGTCTTTGCTTTAGGTATATATCCTGCTGCCAATAATGCTGCAACAATTCCTGCCAATGTCTCTACTTCAATCTTCTTTAAGATGAGCATATAGATTGATACCAGTATTGTCAATGAGCCAATGGTAGGTCTCCAATGCTTAACAATGATATCAACTATCCTTCTTGCTTTAGTAGTCTTCCTTGGCATACTCTAATATACGATTAATGCCAATGATGTGTTGATGCATCTATGCATCAAAAATTACAAAGTGAGAAATAGAGATTCGCCTCTTCTCTCCTGCGATTGGTCAAACCAGTAAGCACCTTGCCACCTCCCCTATTCCACTTCAGAAACTCATCAACTATGGATGGGTCATTGGGATTAATCTTTGCCTTCTTCAGCAATGTAGATTTAGCCAATGCACCAGTACCAACATTGTATGCGAATGATACCAGTGCATCAAATTGGCATTGGTTAAGATTAGGTAGATGCTTATTCACTGCTGCCTCGTATGGCTCTAATGTGGATAGGAGTAATTGTGTTGCCTCCTTCTCACCACTTAATTTCTCGCCTAACAATACCTTCTTGCCATTAGGATATCTCGTGCTTCCATACCCAATCGTAACTACTGATGCAGGGCATAGGTATGCGTTTAATCGCAGTCCTTCAAACTTCTTAATTAAATTAAGTCCAAGTGAAGATGTTGAGCGCATAATTAATTGTACCAATAAACATCAACATATGCTCTTTGCAATAATGAATTCGCCAGTTGTCCTTGGTCATTACGAGTATAAACTGAAATTTGAACTTCTGATGCTGATGCAAAATTAACAATTGCTGCAATATTACATAATGCAGTATCATTTCCACTTGTTGCAATCACTTTAACATCATATACTGAACTTGGCATATAGTTGGTATTTACTCCAACATTATAGGTAATATGGTAATGACCAGTGCTTACATAAGTAATTGTTTTGGTTACCACACCTCCCACCTGCGTTTCCAATACTCCGACTTCTGTTGGTGCGCTTGTTGAACCTTGCGAATAAATACAACAATCACTAAAATAATGTTGAGGCATTGGTGTCCAACATTTGCCATTAATATTCCCATTTAAGCCATTAGACAAATAAACATCCCCATTCCACAAACTAATATCTTTACCACCATTAGGAGTTGATGGATTAGCCATTGTCGGGTTCGAGTCATCAAAATAATTTATTTTGAAATCACGCAATATATTAATAGTTGCAATAAGTGAACTTGTACTTTGTCCTGTATCAACATTTTCAAGCCTCAAATCACCACCTCGTAAATACAAATAACAAGTTTCATTTGCACCTGCATCGTAAAAAGAAATTGCACTATATCCACCATAATCTACACCAAGAGAAATTATATCACCATTGGGGAATCTCAAGGTAATTACACCTCCTGCTGCAACATCCACTTCTACATCCCCAGTAACTTGACCTTGTCCACCAAAGGCAGTTCCCTTCAAATGAATATAAGGCAATGCAGTTGATAATGCATCAGCAATAGTTTGCAAATCAACTTGCTTTGATTGCACTCCCGATGCATCCACAACATAGAAGATGTCTGCTAAATCTGCTGCTGATAGAACTGGTAAATCAGTAACTTTTACTCCTGCCATAGTTTCTTGGTTTTGTACAAATTTAATAAATTAATTAACACACATCATAGCATCCATCTTCACTAAATGTAGATACTACTACATCAATGTCCACTGCTACTGCTGCCCACTCCAAGTTAGGAGGAAGAACTTTAGAATCTATCTGATATCCACTTGGCAGCACCTCGTATGAAATCACTCCTAAAGATTCCTTAAATGCAGTATCCTTACCACTTGTTAACTTGAATATCTTTGATGCTATCCAATCAATTGCCTCTGCTGAATCGCAAGGTAGATGGCTCTTACGAACCATACAATATGCAGTTAGTGCGTATCTTGTTTCATAAACATACTTACAAGCAGTTAATCTCAAGTTCTCTTGTTTGCTAACAATAGTCCTGCCTCTCCTTGCCCAAAAGATAGTCCCTTGCTTGGCATCATAGTTAGTTACTGGTAGTGCTTGTCCATCACCAATGTAATAGTAGTATGCCTTCTCCTCCTTGTAGAATTCAGAGATGCCATAGAACTTGTCGAAGATATTACCTTGGTTAATCCTTTGGTTTAGATGCTCAATGATTTGCGTAAGTAAGTTCATCCTTGATTTAATGCGTTTGTGATTTGTTCAACTATCTGCTCTGCGTGGTCTTGCAACATCTCTTCCTGCTCTTCCTTTGTTGGCTCAAAGATTATCCCATATCCTCTAAAGGATTTATATCTTGGATTCACCTCCAAACCAAACTGCAGTCCTTGTGCCTTCTTGAATTCGTTTGATGGCAGTACAATACCACAAGATAATCCCTCTGTCTCTATGTCTACATTAATGAATGCAGAGCGCAAGAATCCAGTTAACTCCAATGGTATTGGTCTCTTCTTCTTCTTCTTCTCGTATTGTGGCGAATAGTCTCCCTTGTAGTCTCCTCCCCTTCTTGCAGGTCTTGGTATCTTCTGTCCCTCTGTGTTCTTGTTGCCTCCACTCTTCTCAAAGATACGTTTGAACATTAGCCTCTTCATCTCCCGAACTGCAGAATACAAGGGAGTAAACTGGCTCTCCCATTGTGCATATAGGTTATCAAGATTGTCTTGTATCTGCTTTGGTGTAGGCATTATGGTAGAGCAGTTACATACTTGATGTTCTTGCGACAATCCCAACAATGGTTATCATCGGGCAGTCTCATATTCTTAATCAGTGCCTCAATCTCCAAGTTATAATTCTCCATTGCAGTATCCCTTGCTGCTACGATACCTTCAAATGCAGGAGCAGTTGCGAATGGCTTACTACCTTTGTTGATTGTAATGGTAGTATTCACTCGTTGATTTGGAGCAATGGTTAGTGCATAGTTGTAAATCTCCACTGCAGTTAGGTATGCCAAAGGCAATGCCATCAATCCTCCCACTGCACACATCCAAGATTCTCTATCACAATTCACATTGTAGTTAAGTGACATACCAGTAGTGTACTTGGATGTCTTCGATGATAACACATTAGTACCATCAGTTGTAAGTTCGATACCAATGGCATCTACGAATGGGCAGATATGTGCCTCTCTCACCTTGCCTCCGCAATCGTAACAAGCACCTTTCTTTGGGATAAATTTGATGGTATCAACTTGAGACTCGTAAACAAATGCCAAATCTAACTTCTTCCTCCCTGCCTTAAACTGCTTACCAATAAATTGCTCAATACCTCCTTGACCATAATTGATTGTATCCACCAGTTTTAGTGTAGTCATATCGAAGACTAATACTGGTACATTTAGATTCGTGTCATCAATGGCAAGATTAATATCAGAGATGTAGAGATTAAGGTAGGACAGATTGTTTGGGTCTATCTTCAATCTGATTCCACCATACCTTCCTGCTCCCAGTTGAGTCTGCACATTAGAGTAGTCAGTTAGAACTTGTCCAATCCTCTTACCTTCAATGATGGTATCTGCCTTCATCGCAGGAGTTAGTCGCAGCAGTACATCAGATGATAGTTTGCGCCAAGCAAACTGCCTCTTGTCTATGAATAGGTCTACACCAGTATCATATTGGTCTGTGATTACTTGTCCAAGAAAGGTCTGATTAATGCCTAACTCATCAATGTATAAACCAGTTGATGGTTCGGGAAGACTGCACTCCTTTAATCCTAATAGAGATTCAATGCACATCGTGTTTTGTTTTTTCAAAGATAAAAAAAAGAGGGGATTTTAGTCCCCTCATTCGGTAGTTAGATTATCTATACCATTCTGCTCCAATATGTCCTGCTCATCTTGAGTCAGTAAACCTATTGGAGCATCTATGGGTTTACGATACTAACGCAATTCACATAGTTTACACCACTGAACTTATCAGATGCCTCGTAGATGTCTGTAGGTAGAGTAACAATCTTACCAGTTGTAGTTAATACAATTGATAGATTACCACAATCATCCTTCATAGTCAAATCAGCAGGTAATCCTGCAGGAGTGAATACCAATGTCTTGGAGTAATTGCTCCCTGCTACTGGTGTGATTCCTGCATTCCAATCTGCCAAGTTGAATGATAACCACTGGATTGCTCCTGCAGTTGTTACCAGTGCAGATGTTTGGTCACCTTGCGCTGCTGCCAAACGAGCATCATAGGCGAATCCAAATCCGTTCTGCTGACTGATGGCAAGTAAGTCAATACCATATTGAGTGCAGCATCCTGCTTGTACGGCATTGGCATAACGCTGCATTGCAGCACCACCAAAGGCAATTGGAGAAGATGGATAGTTAGCCATACGAGTCGCTTGTAGGATATCAGCAAGAGCGAATGGATTGAGTTCTGCAGAACCAAGTTCTGTAGCAATCTCCAAGCAGTCACCAGTTACAGAGTAGTAACCTTCAACATCAGTTCCCCACTTACCAATCTCTGCTACTGCTTGAGTCGCAGCAGCAGATGCTACCTTGCGGTCTAACACATCCATCAAGCGCATAACTGACTCAAGCACATAACGTGAGTTTTCTTGGCAGTGACGAGCGATATCTGCAGCATTGATTAGTTGAGATGCTTGATAGGTATCAGTTACATCCAATGTGTAGGTAGTAGTAGAATCCCCATAGGTATTGGTAGATGTACAAGTGAGGATATCCCCACCTTCTTCTACTTCCGTTTCGGGCAAACGCTGAATCCATCGTGCTTGGATAGTCTTCAACTTACCTCCACTGGGAGATACTTCTTGGCGAATTAATTTTACGTTTTCGGGAGACAACAAGAATTCCAAGAATGGCAATTGCTCACGTTGTCCCACTTCAATGAATAATTCCGATAGTGACATTTGCACATTCGGGCATTCAGATAGTATGCGTGAAATAGACATAGTTTCAAAATTGTTTGGTTATGCATTCGTTTATTAGGCTGAATGCTTGTGCCTACAATTGCCATATAAGTTTGGCTAACTACATCATAGATTCTGCAAAGATATATAAATTATTATTAAACAAAAAAAGAGAGACTCTCATCCCTCTTTAGTCTGCAAATACCAAAACCACTTGGTGTGGCGAAGATAAAAAAAATTGGGGAGGATTCCTCCTCCCCTTGGTTGGTTAATAAATTGTTTGATTACCAAAACTAAATGAGCATAATAATTCTCCATCTTCAATACTCATAGATGTAATGAGAGAATTATTTCTGTAAATCACATAAATAGTGTTTTGCAATTTCCAAGAGAGTTCTCGTGCTTCATCGCAAACGAGTTTGTATTGTAATGTTTCTTGGATTTTTTGTGTTGATGTTTTCATAGTGTGAATGTTTAAAGAGTGATTGTTTGATGCAGTAAAAGTAATACTATCTTTTGAATCAGCAATAGCAAATCAAAAATAATTCAAAATATTTTTTGCATCAATACCTAACTAACTATAAATCAGCACAAAAAAAATGGGCAACATCTCTGCTGCCCAATCCCTAAACTATTATGAACGAAACTCAAGACAAAGATAAAAAATTATGGCAATTCTATCTTCCCGAAGAATGGTTTATCACTCACTGATTTCTTCCCTTGACAAGACCATAATTGTCTTGCCCACCAGTTAGCACTACCCTTGGGAGCAGGAATCCCATTGCTACGAGCGCAGTAAGAATCTCCTGCTGCAGTGCCTACCTTAATCCTATATCCACTTGCGCCAAAGTGTACTTCATTGCCTTGGTCATCCACTGCCTTATACTTCTTGCCTTCCCTATCACTGGCAGTTACATTGTATCCTTCATATTGTGGCATTGCTCTCCTTCGTTAGTTTCTTGTCAAGATGGTTTAGTATAATCTCTAATGCTTGAGTTAGTTTATCTGCCTTCACCATATCCACTCTTCTGCCTTCTCTCCAATCAGAATGATGGCGCAATACTACATAGGCTTGGTACAATGTCATTTGGCAAAGAATCGTGGGTTAACTCCTTTGGCACGTTTCTCAATTCCTCCATCCAATGGTGGAATAACTCCTCCTCTTACCAATGATGGCATAGGCTTTCCTGCGTGAGGATTCTTCTGAATGATTCCTGCCTCTGTTGCCTCCTTCAATAAGACATCAGATAGATTCAAGAATGTCCCTGCCTTGTCTTTAGATTTGAGTCTCTCTCCACTCTTCTTATCCTTCACCACAAATGCACCATCTTCTTCGATGTCCAACAGATACTTGTCAGCAATTGCGCTCTTGAATCCTCGTATTGTGAATTCATTCACTGATGGGTCTAACTTGATGGAGGATAACTCCTTCTCAAATGTATGGTTAATCTTGGATGTCTTCTGCTCCTCTGCCATCTTAATCTTGAACTGCTCAAACTGATTGATAGCATCTTGCCTTGCAGTATCTACCTCTGTCACCTTCTTCTCAAGACTCTTATACTTCTTCTCCCATTCCCGAACTAAATCCTCACTACCAGTATTTGTGGCTCGTTTCTCCCACTCCTCTCTCTGCTTCTCATACTCTGTCTTGGCTCGTTCTGACGCAGTGCGAATAACCTCCTCTACTTTCTTATCCTTAAAGTCTTCCTCTGTTAAGGTAATTCCGAATGGCTCAAATGCCTTCCTTGTTACGTTAGAGATAGTCCCAGTGAGTTTGCCAATCTTGGCACTCATCTCCTTGGACTCAATCCAATTCTCTTGAAATTTCTCCTTCGCTTCTTCTACGTTTTCTGCTTCGTGTAGGTTTAGGAATTTCATCAACTCCAGTGCTTCTTCTGCTTTCATTGTTGTCTATTATTGGTGTATTGATTTGCTTTAATTTTAACTCCCTTGCTCCTCGCTTGATAAACTCATTGGCAAGGATATCACTACTGGCTTGTTTTATTGTGCCATCTGATAAGATTAAGAATCTCATTTGTCAAAGGTAAGTAATTTGATTATGCAAATCAAAACAAAAAAAGCCTACTGGTTAGGTAGGCTTTAGTTAGATTGTGGATAGGTTACTGATTCCTATTCTCACCAAAGAAGATTCTCACTGCACTGCCTTCGCCAATGCTATGAGACATCTCACTGGTCTCACCAAACTGCTGATTGAAACAAGCATATGCCTTGCCTTTGACATCAATGCCTTTGGCAAATATGCAAGTGATTGCTTTCATCTGCCCAAATACATTAGGCAGGATATCCCCTACTTGGAGATTGTCAATTACCTCTTTGGTAATGATGGTTGAAGAAGAGAAAGAGTTCATAAGAGAAATGTTTAAATGATTAACTCTGCAAACATACAACAATGTTTTGAATCTGCAATACCTTATCGAAAATAATTTAAAAATATTTTTGTAGGATTCTTGTAGGATTCCTATTGCTCTGATTATGTGCATAAAAAAAGCCTACTTATTAGGTAGGCTTTATTCAAGTTAAGGTAGGTTACTTATAGAAGACTCGTTTGATTCGTACTTCATTGATGAGCATCCAGTCTTCATATCCATCTTGGTACACATCTACATCATAGGTAGACTCTATAACATCATATCCTACCTTGCGTAACTTGTAGTCTCCTACTTTACCATTAGGCAAGAATGGCATTCCTGCGATTACTGGAGATTTACTTCTCTTCTTTTCGATTCTCTTGGCAATTGGTGAATTCATTGGTGTATGTTTAAAGGTTATAGAAATTGGGAGGATTGCTCCTCCCTTGATTGATTACTTATTGTATCTTGATTCAGTGATTAACATTAGTCTCTCACCTTTCCAGTTACTTACCCAAATATGATTGCTTCCTCTTCCACAATCAAATGCTAATACTTTAGATACCACATTGTCTACCTCTGTGTATGCCTCTTCTAACCTTGTTAGTCCTTCGATTTTAGCAGATACCATAGAGATTATTGCTGCATTCTCTGTTGCGCTTGTGGCAGTTACTTGTTCGATTTTCGTGTTCATTGGATGTATGTTTAAAAGTATGCAGCAAATGTATAACCTTTATTTGAATATGCAATACCTATTCGAAAATAAATTAAAAATATTTTTGTGGCATTCATAATTATCTGATTCTCTTAAAGAAAAAAAGCCTACTTGTTAGGTAGGCTTTGGCTCAAATTTGGATTATGATTAGTCCCACAAATTATACACATAGTCTTCTATGATGGACATTGATACATTATCATCATATCCATCATTAATAAGATGCTCAATTACTGATTCTACTAATCCTGCATAAGTAGAGTGAGTGAATCCATCATAGTTGTCTTCATATTGCGCTTTTGCATATGATGGTTGATTGTCTGCCAGTTCAGATACTGCCTTGGTGATTTTTTGAGTAAGAGTCATAGTGTGTATGTTTAAAGGATTAACACTGCAAACATACTAACTTATTTTGATTCTGCAAGAGCAAATCATAAATAATTTATTTTTTTCCTGCCTCCCAGTATTTATAATCAAAGAATCTCTTGAGACTATTCAACTCTGCTTTATCCCTTACATTAGATGGTATGCACTTGCTTATCTCTTTGATATAATCTGCATAGTATTCTTCTACATAGGATTTGCAAGATGCAAAGGAGTACAATGCTGACCATTGCCCACTATGCCAGTGGGAGCATATCTCTTGCGCTCTATTCTTCGATATAATTGTGCCAATTGGTTTCTTCATTTGGCAAATGTCTAAACTTATTTTGAATAGGCAATACTTAATCTTAATAATTATTTATTTTTTTTCTCGCAGTGAATCGGGCAATCTAACCATAAAAACAAAATCTCCCTTCTGTCCCTTTACTACCTTATCGTGTGATTCAGTTTGCATAAAGAACTTGTTAGGTATTCCATTCGGGAATGCCTTGCAAGTACCAGTGCCATTAACATAATGCTCACACATTGCACAATTACTCTGCATCATCTATTACTTTAATTTTTTTATTGTCAAATATAACTATCTGTTGCCCACCACTATTATCAATTGTATTGGTTTTAAAAAATAATGCATCATATCCCACTTTCTCTGCTGCCAATCTTATTGAGTTATAGAAAGTATCCGATGTGCCTACTATATTTTTATTATAAAAATCACTTGATTCTTTAACTGCTGCTATTCTTTCGGGAGTGCCTCCTGCATATTTTCTTATCTCTTCTTCCAATTGATAATATTTCTTAAATATTCCTTGTCTAATAGATTCTTGTTCAGCATATATCTTATTAAATGCATTCTCAAATTTTTTATCTTTCTTAAATAATGTATTCAAGTATACTTCATTCGCTTCTGATTTATTTATATTATTTCGTTTTGCAATTTGCAATACCTTATCATAGTCAAATACCAATGGCTTTTTGATATCAACCTTTGTTTGTACTACACTTGGATTATCTATCAAATCATTATAGTATTCAGTTACTTTCTTCTCATCTGTGAGATATGTCCCCTTGCCTAAAAACTTACCAAGAGTTACCTCTCCAGTATCTTTGAATCCTTGATTCTTGATTGAACTAACATTCTTGCTTGGTGTAGAGTGATAGAAAGTCTGCTTGAGTTCGGAATCCTTCACAAACTCCTCTACTTCTTTCTTGGTATTTAATGATGAATTTCTATAGAATCCTTCTGCCTTGGCTCTTTCCTTAATCGTATCGGGAACTTTATTATCGGGAACTGGCACAAGGTAGTGCCTACAATTCCATCCACCTACAAAGGTGAATATAGTTTTGCTATCAGTTCCATCCATTCTCCCTGCCCAAGTTCCATCTTTAATATCATTGATGCCTCCACTATTCTTGCCTTCTCCCCATAGTTGTATCTCGTTTCTATGGAATATCTCTCCTTCTCTATGCTCACAGAATGGTCTTGTTGTAGGTATCTCTCCACCAAGATATTCGTACCACTCAATATCTAATTGCTCATTAACTGCTGCAGAGTAACTTCTGTCTGCTACTGCTTGAGCAGTATATGCAGTTGTCTTGATGTTGGCAAGTAACTTACCATCCATTGTATCACTGCCTAATACCAATGCCTTTAATGAATTAACAGAATCTTTAAGTTGCGCTCTTGCTGCTATGTTAGATGTTAACTGCTCTGCGAATGGTTGAGTAAATCTTGAATCTAATCCTGCACCAAAGAATGTATTAATGGCATTCTGCTTTGAGATATTTAGTATCTGCTTTTGTATCTCATTTGGCTTAAATCCTTCTTGAAAATTCTTGGCTATCTCATCAGTTAGTTTTGCTCCTTCTTCTATAGAATTTAAAAATGTTTTAACTGCATCTTTATACTCCCCTCCTGCCAATACCTTCTTTAAATCTTCAGAGATGATTGCAATCCTTCTAATGTTGTTTTCATTCTGCAGAATATTGCCATTGGCATCCACATCCATATCCTGCAGGATTGGCTCTATTCTTCTCCAAATCTGTCCTTGTGCCTTAATTGCTTCTGTCTGTAATCTATCGGGAACAGATTCAACTAATGCCAGTTTCTTCTTTACCAGTGAATCAAGCGATGCCATTCAGCAGTTCTTGTTGTGCTTGTTGGATTGGGTCTAATTGAGTGCCTATTCTATCTGATGCTAACTGATTCAATGCTGCTATCTGCTCACTCATTGGTAGGTCTATAAATCTTGGAGCATCTTCTGTTGGAATATGATTACGAATCAACTCCATTACCAGTTGTGGAGCAGAGTGATGAATCACATCTTGGTACTTCTCTATTGTACCATTGGCAATCCTCACTGCAATATCTGCACTATTCATTAGCAGTAACTCATCTGCATTCACAATCAAATCATAGATTGCTGATGTCTCCTCATCTGTGTAGTGTATTGCACGAATGTAATTGTAGACATTGCTGAATGTGATAGATGGTGGGACTCCTGCTTTAACTCCTTCGCTTATGATGGCAAGGTAGTCTGATGGTGTAGAGATATCGAATGATGTAGGATAAACCAAGTTGACTCCACCAAAATACTCACCATACCTCATCCTGCCAATGGTAACCAAGCAGAAATTATATATATCAAATAGTTGGTCTGATATAGGCTTTAGGAATGCATACAATGCTCTCAATTTATTCAGTGAACCAGTAGCAGTGGATGCCTCACCAATACTTCCCGACTCATCAGAAGATGGTAGATGAAGAATCCTTCTTGCCTTGGTCATCTGCATCTCAATCTCACCTCTCAAGAATGTTAAGGTATCCATTGGAGGAGAAACAAACTTGATGTATTCACCACTCAAATTTCCATCACCATCGCTTAATGATGTCTTTGGTTTGATAAGTAGCAATCCAGTAGGTGAGAATCGTGAACGTACACCACTACCACTACAAGAGCCACAAGTACGATATCCTCCATTGATTGTATCGAATATCTGCCCATCACTACACTTGTTGCCTTCCCTATCTACAAAGTCACATATCTCCCCTAATGCTACCATATATGGGAATGATGATGTGGCTTTTGATATCTGTAGATATGATTGGTCTAACACTACTTGGTCAAGCAATGGGACTGCAGTGATGAATGGAGATTGGAATGCTATCTCGTGACCAATCATCTGTGGCATCCCCTTTAGTTTTGTGCAAGGAACATATCCAAGGTTGTGCTGAAAATATAACACTGGTTGCCCAAATGTCATATCCATCTTTTTGCCATACTGCTCAATCCGATATATGGCAGTATCATCATATAACTCAAGTACGATACCTATCCTCTCATCTTTGTTGCCCACTCGTACCATAGATTTATCATCAGTGATTACGAGATAGTATTCACCATACTCCTGCCCAACAATACTCTTGCAGGAATAGTAGTGAGGATATGGCTTAACCAGTTCATTGGATACTACCTCTTCACCAGTATCCTCAAGTATCGTAGTATCTACATCTTCGGGTTCTATGGCTATGATACCATTAGCATCAATGAGTTTAAGAGTCGGGAGCATATCCTTCACGAATGCCTCCAATGATGTGAACTTCTCTATTTCCTCATTGACATAGGATTGGAATGTATCAGTACCAAAGATTGGTTCTGTCTCTTGGTTGTATCTGATGCTCCAGTTTTGGTCTGCGAATGCTCTGCTTATCGTTGCCTTAAAGTCTTCAAACACTGATAGAGTTGATGGCTTATAGTTGGCTCTGATGTATTGTGCTTGAGCATCACTCTGATTTGGCGCACGAACTGACAATAGATGTTCGGGATAGACATCGGGACGAGTATGTGGCAAGATGCTATCATACATCTTGGCTGCATAGTTGTATCCACTCCAGTATTCGGGATACTGGCTAACTCCTATCCTCTCCTTTGTGATAGGATTGATTGGATGCTTGGCTGATGCAGTCTCCCAGTGCTTGTGTAAGTGAGCAAACTTGCCCACAATCTTATTAATCTCCTCTATTGTCAATGCCATCTTATGCTATTGATTGAGTTGTAGGTCTATTGATGATGTGTGAACCACACGATTTAGAACGGCAGAATGTTGTCTTCATATGCTTATCAATTTAAGGTATTGAGATTGGAATAATTCAGAGTTATCGAATTGCTTTCGCCACAAGGCAGTTGATTGTACTTGCTCATCTTCTATATGCTTAACCAAGTTAACTGGTTGCGCTAACTTAAACATATCAATTCCTTCATTAGCGCAATGCACTGCCAGTTGAATGTCCACATAGTTTGGATAGTCTATCTTGGCATCTCGTAGATTCAATACAGATTCATCCCATATAGACAATCCTACACCAAGCATCTTGCATTGGATATCCTCTTTGGTCTGCTTAAAGCAATCAATGTTTGATATGCCTTTGCTCCAAGTCCTTGCCTTGGTTACCTTATATCCCCAAAAAGAGCAGAATGAATCCTTGTGCCTATTAAGTCCTTGCAATGCTAACTCTATGTATGATTCTGATACCACAAAGTCATCATCTATAATTAGATTAATAGCATCTCCAGTATGCTTCAGTCTCTCAATGCTGCCTTTGTTAGTCTGATTGTAAACATAGTTTAGTTCTATCCTGCTATTGAATTCGTGCTTGAATCCTTGCAGAATAATCGTGATTAGGTCTGCCTTGATTGTTTGCCGATTCAATGAATCAATCAAATCTTGTGCGACATTAACACGATTGCGCTGAACTGCTATGTTTACCTCAATGCTCACTTTTGGAATATGGATAATCCGTTACCTTCGGGAGTCTTGATTGTGATTGATTGGTATCTAAATGATTTAACGTAACTCGCCAATCTCTTCATATCGGGAAACTTAATGGTATCGTGATACACAAGAATACCTCCACTGCTTATCAACCTATCCACAAATCTGAATTCGGGCAATGCGTGATACCATTCGTGAATCGTATCCACATAGATTAAATCATATCCTGCTCGTGGAAGAGATGCACATACGTTAAGAGATGAACCAGTGATGAACTTATGCCCACCACTATCCATCAAGTCTTTAATCTCTTGATGTCTCAAGTCATCTACATCTACACTGGTAAACTTACCTCCATTGTCATTAACTGCATCAATCATAAACTTACTTGTATAACCTTGGAGAGTTCCAAGTTCAAGTACGTTTACTGCCTTATGGCATTTGATTAAGGCAGCAAGAATACTACCTACCTCTTCTTCTGCTGACCATTCGTGTCTCGTTAATGGCTCAAGAGCATATTGTTGAACTGGCTGCTCTGATGCTGCTTCTATTGTGGCTACCTTCTTTGGTCTGCCTTTCTTTGGTTTATCTGTTGACATATTTGTGTTCTATTATTCGGTGAATATAGTATTTATGAGTTTTGCCTTCCAATTGATACCAAGATTTAATCAACCTATCTAACCAATCAATGTAGTATCTTGGTGTATATCCCTGCCCACCATAGTATCCCATAAGGTAATAGTTGGACTGGATTGTGCTAAAATCTAATTCTCGTTTACTGGTTACATACACAATGTCAGTATCCAATGCTGCATCCATATCAAGTAGGCACAGAGCAATGTTGATATATAACTCATCGGGCTGCCCACCTCCCCATTTAGTTCTTAACTTATGCAATGGGATTGGATTATTTATAAGTAAGTCTGATGCCTTTGAATATAATGCTTGTGCTTTATCTCCTTTGCGAATGAATTGAGCAGATGAATTAGTAGCAATCAATGTTGCATCACTCGGTAGATTGTAATGCTCCCAAGCAGTATCTGCATATGCCCATAGCATCTCCTTAAAGTCCCTGCCTTGCTCTATCTTGTGCTTACCCACAATCATTGTTTGATAGTCTTTATCTGAACTTGATAGATGCTTTAGTAATGGCTCAATGTCTTTAAGGCATACTGCATCTACATCCAGTAATAGATTCTCTTGGAATGGGAGTAAATCGTAAACAAGTAGTTTAGCCTTGGCAGGATTTAACTTCTTATCTGAATATATGTTGGATGATGGTAGGTCTACATAGACATCTATCACATCAGTTAATTCGGGGCAATAGTATCTTGAATCCTTTGTTATGGACTCACTGATTAAGGCAATCTGTACTGCCTTATTGAATCGTTTGATTGAATGGGCAAGATTGTATGCTGCCCAATAGTATTGTGGCTTACCAAATGCCATAAGCACCACTCCTATTGGAGCAGTGCCTTGGCTTTGATTTGTTGGCTCTTGAGGGTTCATTAACTGAAAACTCCTGCAGGAGCATTGTATTGGGCAGGAATATTCTTGTCTCTCCAAGAAAAGGTTACCTCATATCTCTGCAATTCGTTATTCTGTTCGGGCAGAATAAAGTTAGCAGATGTAGTGATACCCAAAGGAGGATTAATGTAAATAGTCTTACCACTATCGCACATATATGCCAATATCCATCCGATTCTACGATTGTTTACATCGTTCCAAAATTCGTTATTGGTATCGGTTACATTAGCATCAAATAAGGTAGCAGTTCAATCTT
>Ga0315899_10000861_pt1 | contig 35864 bp, 17 predicted proteins | sample LakEriMetagenome_2_FD_203518 | JGI IMG/M metagenome (GOLD analysis project Ga0315899, IMG submission 203518) | Freshwater fungal communities from buoy surface, Lake Erie, Ohio, United States - Buoy 4 MA112 | ecosystem: Environmental > Aquatic > Freshwater > Lake | place: USA: Lake Erie, Ohio...
GCGTGGTGCTTACCGTTGGAGCTAAATTATTGGGGCATGCCTCTTGAGCAGTTGGTGTGTGCAACAAATAATCCGAATGCTTGGCAAGAAAACTCTTCTCGTTGCTCACCATGCCAATTAACTTGTTGCCCATGCTTTTCACAAGCGGAGCCAAGACTTTAATCTCCGGAGAATCCCCACTTTTCGAAATACACAACACAACATCATGTTTTTGAATCGTACCTAAATCGCCATGAATCGCGTCGGCGGCGTGCATGAAAACAGCGGGTTGTCCGGTGCTCACAAGCGTGGCCACTATCTTCTGCGCGATGTTGCCGCTCTTACCTATACCGGTAATGATCAGTCTGCCTTTGCAGCGGAGAACAGTCCGCACTACCTCTTCAAATCGGGAGTCAACAGACTGAGCCAATTGCAAGAGTGCATTCCCTTCTAAACTAAGCGTGCGCTTGGCAGAAGCAAGTACGGTGGATTGTTTGGTGGCCATGAGGTAGTAGCGGCAAAGATGCATCGAACAATGATTACATCTGAAAGAAAATTCACGGCACATGCTTGCTTTCAGCCCGTCCATGTCCGTTGAACAAATTGCGTAATTTTCTGTTTTTTTCTTTCACGACATAAGGCCAAAACCAAGTAAAATCAACAGTTTTAAAGCGCTTTAAGCCCCGTAAAAAAGATTTTTTTGTTCGCGTTTTCAATGCTACATTCGCTTCCCTTTTTTTCAAACGGGGTGTTAGTCTGGTGTTAATTCTTATCTCCAAACTGCACGAGAGAATGTTTGAGACGCGAGTAACCTGATTGAGTATGCAAACACTTACTGACTTATCGCCGAAAGATGCGCTGAAGCAATTTTTCGGATTCAATAACTTCAAAGGGCTCCAGGAAGGAGTCGTAAATTCTGTATTGGAAGGCAACGACACCTTTGTCATCATGCCTACCGGTGGCGGCAAATCGCTGTGCTATCAACTGCCGGCCATCATGCTTGAGGGAACGGCCATTGTGGTTTCGCCGCTTATCGCCCTCATGAAAAACCAGGTGGATGCCATTCGTGGTTTTTCCGACAGCGATGGCGTGGCCCACTTCATCAACTCTTCGCTGAACAAGACGGAAATCAATCAGGTTAAAAGCGACATCCTCGAAGGAAAGTGCAAGCTGCTCTATGTAGCTCCTGAATCGCTCAATAAAGATGAAAACGTTGAGTTTTTCCGCGGCGTAAAAATCTCGTTCGTAGCCATCGACGAAGCACACTGTATTTCGGAATGGGGTCACGACTTCCGTCCGGAGTATCGTCGTTTGCGTCCCATCATCGAACAGATTGCTGATTGCCCCATTATGGCTCTCACGGCAACTGCAACGCCGAAGGTGCAGCAAGACATTCAGAAGAACCTCGGCATGTTGAATGCGAAGCTGTTCAAAGCTTCCTTCAACCGAGCCAACCTGTATTACGAGATTCGCGCGAAAGCGAATGTTGGAAAGCAGATCATTCAATACATCAAAGCCAACAGCGGCAAGAGTGGTATCATCTATTGCCTCAGCCGCAAGAAAACCGAAGAGATTGCTGAACTGCTGCAGGTGAATGGAATCAAGGCGTTGCCCTACCACGCAGGTATGGATGGTGGCCAGCGAAGCAAAGTGCAGGACAAATTCCTGATGCAAGATGTGGATGTGATATGCGCCACTATTGCTTTCGGTATGGGTATCGACAAGCCCGATGTGCGCTTTGTGATTCACCACGACATTCCGAAGAGTTTGGAGAGCTACTACCAGGAAACCGGACGCGCAGGTCGCGACGGTGGAGAAGGAGTATGTGTGGCTTTCTACTCACCGAAAGACATCGAGAAGCTCGAGAAGTTTTTGCAGGGCAAGCCCGTAGCTGAGCAGGAAGTAGGCATGTTGCTGCTTCAGGAAGTGATTGCATACGCCGAAACCTCCATGAGTCGTCGACAATACTTGCTGCACTACTTTGGTGAAGAGTGGGATCCCGTGAATGGCGAAGGCGCAGGCATGGACGATAACTCACGCTCACCGAAAGAGCAGTTCGACGGCAGCGAGCAGGTGGAGATGATTTTGGATTGCATCAGCGAATTCAAAGAGCTACACAAAGCAGGCTTCATCTGTAAAGTCATCGCCGGCGTTAAAAACTCCGAGGTGACCACTTACAAAGGCAACCTGAGCAAGCACTTCGCAGAAGGCAAAGAACACGACGAGAAATACTGGAACGCCATTGTGCGCCAGATGTATGTGCGTGGCCTTGTGATGAAAGAAATAGAAACCTACGGCACACTGAAGATTACTGAAGAAGGCAAGGCCTTCATGAAGAAGCCTCAGCCGTTTATGGTGGTGAAGGAAGTTGAAATTGGTGAAACCGATGACGACGATTTGGTAATACCAAAGCAAGGTGGAGGTGCGGTCGACGAGACGCTCTTCAAAATGCTTAAAGACCTGCGCCAGCGCATAGCCAAGGAGAAAGGCATTCCGCCATACGTAGTAGTGCAAGATCCGGCCATGGAAGAGATGTGCACGCAATACCCTATCACACTCGACGAGATTGCTCAGATAGGTGGAGTAGGAAAAGGCAAAGCACAGAAGTTTGGCAAGCCCTTCATCGAGCTCATTCAAAACTATGTGAATGAAAACGAGATTGAACGTCCGATTGATTTCGTGGTGAAGTCGACCGGCATCAAGAGCGTACAGAAGGTTCAGATCATACAGAACATCGATAAGCGTATACCGCTACCAGACATTGCAAAGGGCTTGGGCAAGACCATGGGCGAGTTGACCCATGAGCTCGAAACCATCGTTTCCTCGGGCACGAAGCTCAACATTCAGTACTTCATTGACGAAGAGTTGGACGAAGATCAGCAAGACGAAATCATGGAGTATTTCATGCAGTCCGAAACCGATGAAATCCGAGCCGCGGAAGAGTATTTCGACGGCGACTATGAAGAGGAGCCGTTGCGGTTGATGCGAATTAAGTTTATGTCAGAAGTAGGAAACTAGCATACCGCAGATTCCCTTTAACGAAAATCTCGGCAGCAACGCACTGCGGTGCTTTGCTTAATCATGATTACAGATGACGGATTACGAATGACGGATTACGCGGAAGGGCGCGTTTTCCGTGCAGTGTAGAGGTGCGTTGATTAGTTCGTGATTTTCATCGTTTGAACCAGAAATCATCTCATTTCCTTTATCCCACTCTATTTTAGCTAATTAAGTCGGAATGACAAGTTCAGAACCGAAAAATATCTAGGTTTTTTTCGGGTCAACCCGAAAAATATATAGGGAAATTTGGGATGAGGTTAGCGGGATTCGACAACAGGTTGTTTCTTGGGACACGCATCCATTATGAATTCCGCAGCGCCTAAGCTTCATCGCTATACCTGCGTGTGATTCGCCTTTTTCCACGATTGAAATCCAGGACTAAACAGCGAACACTAGAACACCAGGAAAAACGCGCCCTTCCGCGTAATCCGTCATTCGTAATCCGTAATCAAAAAAGTCTCTTACGCCAACTTAGCGAGCAGTGTGTTCATACTCACCTTCGCCTCTACAATCTCCCTTACACGATCGATGCTCACGCGCTCTTGCTGCATGCTGTCGCGTTCGCGGATGGTGACGCAGTTGTCGTTCAACGTGTCGTGGTCGATGGTGATGCAATACGGTGTGCCGATAGCGTCCTGGCGGCGGTAACGGCGGCCAATAGCGTCTTTCGCGTCGTATTGGAGGTTGAAATAGAGCTTCAGTTGGTCCACAATTTCACGCGCCTTCTCGGGCAAGCCGTCTTTGTTGAGCAATGGAAGCACTGCCACTTTCACAGGTGCCAATGGCGGTGGAATGCGCAACACAACGCGCTCTGAACCGTCTTCCAATGTCTCTTCGGTGTAGGCATAGGTGAGCGTAGCGAGGAACATGCGGTCGAGACCGATCGATGTTTCGATGACATACGGCACATAGCTCTCGCCGCTTTCCGTTTCGTGGTAGCGCAGTTTTTTGCCTGAGAATTTCTCGTGGTTGCCCAAGTCGAAATCGGTGCGTGAGTGAATACCCTCGAGCTCTTTGAAGCCCATCGGGAAGTTGAACTCGATGTCGCACGCGGCGTTGGCGTAGTGTGCAAGCTTGAGGTGGTCGTGAAACTTGTAGTTCTCATTGCCCATGCCCAATGCCTTGTGCCAGTTGATGCGAGCATCTTTCCAGTAGTTATACCACTCGCCGTCGGTGCCCGGCTTGATGAAGAATTGCATCTCCATTTGTTCAAACTCGCGCATGCGGAAAATGAACTGACGAGCGATGATCTCGTTGCGGAAGGCCTTACCGATTTGCGCGATTCCAAACGGAATCTTCATGCGGCCGCTCTTCTGCACGTTGAGGAAGTTGACGAAAATACCTTGCGCTGTTTCAGGACGGAGGTAGATGGTGGCTGCATCGCCGGCTACAGAGCCAAGCTCGGTAGAGAACATTAAGTTGAACTGACGTACTTCCGTCCAGTTGCGTGAGCCTGTTTCGGGATCGGCAATTTCCAGGTCTTCGATGAGTTGCTTCAACCCCACGAGGTCGGAAGCCTCCAGTGCGGCCTTCATGCGGCCCTCCACGTTGTTTATTTTCTCCTGATTGCGCAACACGTTGGGGTTGGTTGCACGGAATTGTTCTTCATTGAATGCATCGCCAAACTTGTTCTTCGCCTTCTCTGCTTCCTTGTCATTTTTGGCTTCAAGCTTCTTGATGTAGTCTTCCAGCAGCACATCGGCGCGGTAGCGCTTCTTCGAATCTTTGTTGTCGATGAGCGGGTCGTTGAATGCATCCACGTGTCCGCTGGCCTTCCAGGTGGTAGGATGCATGAAGATGGCGGCATCAATACCCACGATGTTTTCATGCAGACGTGTCATGGCCTTCCACCAGTATTCCTTGATGTTGTTTTTCAGCTCCGAGCCATACTGACCGTAGTCGTAGGTAGCGCTGAGGCCGTCATAGATTTCGCTTGAGGGAAACACGTATCCGTATTCCTTACAGTGCGAAATAATTTTCTTGAGTTTGTCGTCTGAATTCTGCATAACGGCGCGAAGGTACTGCGAGAGGGCTGCATTCACAAAACAGTACAACTCTTGCTTATCTGTGGAAAAGCTTAGGTTAACCCTTTAAAAGGACGCGATGCAGCGCGTCCCGGACCTCAGCCTTTCGCGCGCCATTTGATTGGAGAAGCAAACACAGGATGCAACCAGGAGCCCTCCCTTCGCGTCATTCGTTGGTGCAAGCCCGCTGCCTTGTACTTTAGCGACCCTTACCATGAAACCACATCTGCTTACCCTCTGCGCCGCCCTGCTTTTCGCGGTAGCATCTTCAGCCCAACCCGTGCTCGAATACGCTTTCAGCGAAGAAACACAAGGCGCCTATTCACCACTTACAAATTCTGCCGCTCTGTTTGTAGCAGACTTCGACGATGTGATTTCACCGGCCATCACCATTACGCCATTCTCTATGGGCGGCGTGACCTACAACACGATGTTCGTGAACTCCAACGGGTTTATCACGCTGGGTCAAGGTTCGATGTTCAATAACTATACACCCCTTTCAACCGGCAACGGTGCGGCAACTATCTCGCCCTTCGGTGATGATTTGGAGAGTATCGACAACAGTTCGCGTATTAGTTATACCATCGACAATGCGGGCACACACGTAGAGTGGACTAACGTGCGCAGATACAATGTAGACGGTGAGGTCTTTTCCTTTCAAGCGCATTTGTTGCCATACGATTCCAGCATCACCTTTGTGTATGGCCCGCTCAGCAACATATCGCCCGTAACAGGTTTTGCTGAAGTCGGTATTCGTGTGGGTATGGGCGATTCATCTGAAAGGTATTCCAACCGCTCAGTCGTGCTCGATGGGTCCTGGTTTCCTTCACAAGCCGGCACATCATCATCCGCATCGTGCATTTTCTCTGCCAATACAGCCCCATTTGCGGGACTCACTTACATCTGGCGTTCACAGCCTACAGGCACCTACGGCTGCACCGACCCTGCTGCATGCAACTTCGACTCGGCAGCACAATACAGCAACTTCACTTGCGAATACTGCTCTTGTCAGACGTGCGGTTGCATGGACTCGTTGGCTTGCAACTTCAACATGACCGCGACCTATCCGCTTGCCTGTAGTTTCGAATGCTACGGCTGCACGGATGCAACCGCAACCAACTTCGACCCGAATGCTACCTATAGCGACGGCTCGTGCTTCTATGCCGGCCAGGGTGAAACATGCAGTGATCCGATCTTACTGGAATGCGGCGAAACCTATGCAGGAAGCACAGCCGGCGTAACAAATGACAACACCGTTTCGGGCGTTACCAGTTGCCTGAGCAACCTGGGCACAGCCGGACAAAACTGGTACATCTTCACCGCTGAGGGTGTTTCGACCGTGCAGCTTTCGACCATGGGTGCGAATACCAACTTTGACACTAAAATTCACGTGTTCTCTGCATTTTCTTCAAGCGCATGCGGAGGAGGCCTCAACTGTGTCGCATCGAACGATGACTTTGGTGGCACGCTTCAATCGCAACTCACTTTCACGACTCAGGCGGGACTTGTTTACTATGTGCGTGTTGGCGGTTATGCTTCCCAAAGCGGAGAATATCAGCTCACAACCACCGGCCTATGTGCAACAGGTTGCACCGATGCAATGGCGTGTAATTATGACTCAACCGCTGTTAGCAACGATGGCAGCTGCGAATACTGCTCATGCGGCGGAACATGTGGTTGTACCGATGTGACAGCCTGCAACTTCAACCCGCAAGCCACGATAGACGACGGCTCATGCTCATCCTCTATTCTGGTTTATATCAGTGCGGATACTACCGTTTGCCTTGGTGAAACTGTTTACTTCTGGTCTTATTCCAGTGCCTACAATTCCACTTACGAATGGACTGCAAACGGTGTAGTTATCTCTACCGGTTCGGAAGCCGCCGTAACCCCGATGACCAACACTCTTATTCAACTGACCGCGAGCGACGAAAACGGATGCACGGGCACTGACATGGCTATGGTGAGTGTATTTGCATGCGTTGCCGGATGCACCGATGCAACCGCGTGTAACTACAATCCACAGGCTACAAGTCCATCCAACTGCGACTATTCATGCCTCGGTTGCACAGATGCAGAGGCGCTTAATTTCGATGCAGATGCGACGGTCGACAATGGCTCATGCTACTTCGCGGGAGAAGGAACCACCTGCTCTAATCCGATAAGTCTGTCGTGTGCTGAAGGTTGGTATAGCGGCGTTACCGTGGGTGTTGCCAACGATAACACTACCAGTGGTTCGAATGTATGCGGAGGTGTTTCAAGCAGCGGACAACGCTGGTATGTCTACGAAGCGGCATTCAGTTCAACCATTACCGTGAGCACGATCAACTCGCTCACCAATTATGACACCTATCTGAAAGTCTTCACCGGTTCATGCGGCAACCTGAGTTGCGTTGCATTCAACGACGATATTCCAGGCACCAATTTCCAGTCGCAAGTAGTATTCGAAGCACAAGCCGGCACAACCTACTTCATTCGCGTGGGCGGCTTTGCCTCACAGCAAGGTACGTTTGGACTGACCTTCGAATGCGGCGGCGGATGTCTTGATCCGCAGGCTTGCAACTATCAGGAAAACGCGCCATTCGACGACGGATCGTGCACCTACGGAGCTGACTGTTTCGGTTGTACTGATGTGAACGCTTCCAACTATGCTCCGCAAGCGGTTTACAACGAAGGATGCGAATACAGCACGAGCATCACAGTGTACCACGATACCAACGGCGACGGTGTTCAACAAAACAACGAACCCGGCATGTCGAACTGGTCGGTATACATCCCTGCCCTCAACGCAACCGTGTTCACCAACAACAGCGGTGTTGCTACCTTAAACGTAGCTCCAAACACTTACACAATCGAGTTAATCAACAACTCGAATGACTGGATGAGCTCGAGCCCATCGGTTGTAACTATCGACATTCCAACCACAGTGAACGCCTCGTTTGGAGTCATTCCGGCAACCGGCGAAGCCTTCTATGCGGCAGGCCCTTACGATGGTTTCTGGGATATCATTCACTGCGACGACGGCTACGAAGCAGGGGTGTTCCTGAACAACCTCGGAACAGTGGACTTGACGGGAACGCTCACGCTCACGTGTGATGCGATGTTTACACCTGAGCAAGACACTTACAGCAGCATAGCACCTGACCAAGTAGCAGCTGGCTTTGCACAATGGAACATCAATGCGTTTGCTGCAGGAAGCAATGGTATTTTCTCGTTCCATATCGATGGCCCGGGTCCTGTGAACATCGGCTCTACGTACAACTTCGATTTTCACTTGGTGCTCAACGACGCACAAGGCAACGTGATTTATGACAACACCTGGACCACCAGTCCATTCATTGCGTGCTCTTACGACCCGAATGATTTAACTGCAACACCGGTAGGATATGAAGCACCGCATTTCTTGCTCGCTGGCGACCGCATTCAATACCGCGTGCGCTTCCAAAACACGGGTAACTTACCTGCAGAAGATGTGCGTATTGAGGGTGCGCTCGACCCTACGAAGTTTGACTTGAGCACCTTCGCGCCACTTTATGGATCAGCTCCATTCGTAACGTGCTTGCTCAACAACGGAACCATCGACTTTACATTCAACGACATCTACCTTCCCGATGCTACCAACAACGAGCCCGAATCGCACGGATTCGTGGTGTATGAAGTGCGTTTGCTTCCCGGCGTAGATCCCAATGAGGTAGTGCTGAATGAAGCATCCATTTACTTCGACAGCAATCCCGCCATTGTAACCAACGAAACGTATCACACCATTTTCGATTGCACCTCATTTACGCCAATGACCGGCACTACTTCGGTGTGTGAAGGAGAAGCCATCACCTTTGCCGCCAATCAACCGTACGTGGAAACGTATACATGGTCAATCGACGGTGCTGCAGGTAGCGATAACAGTAGCAGTTTCCAAACCACGCTTGCCCCCGGTGTGCACACGGTGTTGCTCAACACAGCCAATCCATTGTGCAGCGAAGACCACACTGCAACGGTGGTTGTGCACGGCACTCCGGAGTTGACCATGCCTGCAGACACCGCATTTTGCCTTTACAGCATCATCGAATTGTCCGCAATTGGCAACGGTAGCATTGTGTGGAGCAACAACATGAGCAATAATGGTTTCTTTGAAGTAAATGAATCCCAAACACTGAATGCAACGCTCACTTCGCCCGAGGGTTGTGTAGCTCAAGGCGACTGGAACATCGAAGCATTACCGCTTCCATCAATAGAATACACGGTAGATGGTCTGCAACTCACCGCGCTCGATGGTGATGCATGGCAATGGTATTTGAATGGAGCGCCTATCGAAGGCGCCACTTCCAACAGCTTCACTATGTCGGCCGGCGGAGCATACAGCGTAGAAGTAACCAGTATTAGCGGTTGCAGCGTTATGAGCGGCGTAACCAATTACATATTGGGTGTTTTAGAAGCCGAGGCTCTAGGCATTCGCGTATATCCGAACCCCATGGAAAACGAACTGCGCGTCGATTTGCCTTCTCAAGGCACCTACCATATCGAGCTCCGCGATTTAACCGGTCGCCTCATTGCCACACGCTCACAATGCCAGGGGACATACACCCTTCAGCGTGAGGGAGCAGCAAGCGGCATATACGAGTTGCTCATTCAGGGCGAGGGTGTGTATGCGCATCATCGGGTAGTTCTTAGGTAGGATTGTAGTGAAGTAGGATTGTAGGATTATAGGGGGGCCCAACCACTCATTCCCATTCTGATTCTCATTCTAGCATTTTTTAGAATCAGAATGAGAAACTCACTACATCAGTACTCACTCCTAAGTACCTTCTATGGCACTGGCTGAGCTAAGCCAGCGCGATAAAGAACAGGGGCATCACGGCCCCCTGTAATCCTACTTCACTGCAATCCTTATAGATGTTTCTCGCTTTGAAATGGGGCAATTCGCCCCCCTATAATCCTACAATCCTACTTCGCTACAATCCTTTTTAAACGAATTCTCATAATTTCACCCCGAATTCTCAAAAAACCGAACAGAGCCCTTCGAAGGCGTTTTCATTTGCCCAAACTGTAAAACGCCCTATACACTATGGTAAAATGTTTAATCATCGATGATGAGAAAAACGCCAGAGACAATCTGAGCGCACTCATCGCGAAGTATTGCCCTCAGCTGGAAATAGTAGGATTTGCTGTTTCAGGCCTCGATGGCCTGCATCGCATTGAAGAGCTACGACCGGACGCCATCTTCCTCGATGTGCACATGTCGGACATGGATGGTTTCAGCGTACTTGGCAAGCTCGACAAATTCAAGCCGATGGTCGTTTTTGTCACTGCCTTCGACCGTTACGCCATGAAAGCCATTCGCTCCAGTGCCATCGACTACATTCTGAAACCCATCAGCATCAAAGAACTTCAGGGAGCAGCAGAAAAGCTGGAGCAACTCCTTGAGCTCAAAAAGCAAAACCCCGGTTTTGAGGAGGGGTATGCCGATGCGCTCAAGCTTATGGTTCAAACATCAAAACAAGAAGGCCCCATGCGCATCGCCCTACCCGACTACTCGGGCTACCGTTTCGAAAGTGTGAAAGACTTGGTGCGCTTGGAGAGTGACAGTAACTACACGAACATACACCTGAAAAACGGTGAAAAAGTGCTGGTGAGTAAACCCATGAAGCACTTCGAAGACTTTTTGGACGATACAGAATTCATCCGTATTCACAACTCGCATATCATCAACGTAAATTATCTGAAGGGTTATGTGAGAGACGACGGCGGGATGGCCGAACTGATGGACGGCACCAAACTGCAAATTGCCAAGCGCAGACTGCCTCTGTTTTTGGATACCATTAAAAACCGATTCCTGAAGCCTTGATGAGACCTCTACGCTGCCTGCTTGCTTGTGTGATTGGACTGATGCAGTTGTGTGCGGTAGCACAAATTCGTCAACATGTTTCTTATCGTCACTTCGACACGCGCGACGGATTGCCCTCTACACGCATCAACGGGATGCTGGAAGACAGTCGCGGCTATATCTGGGCCATTACCGACAAAGGAGCGGCACGATACAACGGTTATGGCTTTGAGGTATTCACCACAAAGCAAGGGCTGCCCAACGACAATGTGTTGCTCATACATGAAGACTTGCGCGGCCGTGTTTGGTTTTTATGCGGGACACAGTATGCCTATTTCGATAACGACAGCATTCGCCTTTATAACGGCAACGATTCTATCAAGAAAAAACTGAAAGGCAAGGAACGCCCGGCATCCTTGTTTTTCGAAAACGACACTATGTGGGTAACCACCATGTACGGCACGCAATTATTCAAAACTGTTGGCGACAGCGTGCAAGAGTTTATGCCACAGGTTGCGGGCGAAGGCAAAGACGTCATGTATTATTTGCGCAAGGCAGGCGACAAATTACTCGCGCTGAGAACAGGCGAACCGCAAGGGCCCGATCAAGTCATCACGCGCGACAAAATCAACTTCCTGTTGCGTGTATCACAAAGCTGCAAGCTTTCCTGCAGCGTGGAAATTGGTCCCGACCTGTGGGCGCTTGCCGGTCCGGAAGCGTATGTCGTGTTTGATACACAAGGCAACGTGGAAGCGTATTTCAGTACTACGCTCAAAGAGTTTTCTTCGCTCGACAAAGACCGTGACGGCAACCTTTGGATCTGCAAAGGGGACGGCGCCTACCTCATCAAAGACTACTCAAGTGGCATGCGCAATGCGCGCAACTTTTTTCCCGGACAATACATCTCAGGGGTTGTACAAGACCGCACAGGCAACTACTGGTTTGCCGATCGCAACAATGGGTTATTCTTTGTACCCAGTCTCGACATGGTAGCCATTCAAACAGACGAACCTACCAAGCAAAGCAAATTTGTTTCGGTCAAAAAATTCGGCGATACCATCTATTCGTGCGATGCAGCGGGCAACATCTATTCTTTTGGCTCTAACGATAGTCTGCGCAGCATTACGCCGATCGACTTAAACGGACTTTCCTATGATTTCACGCTCACAGCCGAGGGAAAATTGTTGCGCGGAAAAAACCCCGCATTGAGCAACCTCAATGGCAGCGGTTCACGCATACTCGACAGCCTGGCCATAGTGCGCAAAAGCGCTTTGCTGGCCGATGGGCGCGTGGCAGTTGCCTTAGCGGATGGTCTGGCCTTTTACGACGCTCAAAACGGATGGATAAGAGCCGACACGGCACTCTACAAGCTTCGCACACCATCATTGTATGAAGATGCACAAGGCCGCCTTTGGCTGGGAACGAACGAGGGTTTATATGAATTCACGGGCAGTACGGCTATAGCTGTAAAGGAAGTCAACAGCACTTTCAAAACGTCGATAAGCGACATCATTCAATGGGGAGAATATTTGTTGCTGGCTACACGCGGCAAAGGACTCGTCTTCTACAAGCCGGGAGGTACATTCGCTGTAAGTGAAGATCAAGGTTTATTAGCCAACACCGTCGAGTGTTTGGCTCTCGACGGCAACAACCGAATTTGGTTGGGCACTGCCAAAGGCATGCAGTGTATTAATGCACTGGGTACCGACCCCGCCCAATGGAGTTATTTCCAGGTAAACTATCAAAAGGGATTACCGGCAGTCGAGGTGTTTGACTTGTTGTACGACAACGAAAAATTCTACGCCGCTACAGGCAATGGCTTGTGTATTTTCAATCCGGCAGCTCCTTCGCTGCGCGCAGAACCAAAGCCGGTATATATCGAACATTTGTCGGTGGGATCCAAGATGCTCGACATTACGGGTGAGCTTTCATTGGCATGGGATGAAAACGACGTCCGCTTCACGTTTTTGAGTTTCAACTTCCGAACAGGCACAGGCACGAAATATCGGTACCGTTTATTGGGGCTTACCGACAACTGGGTCGAAACCGATTCGCGCACCGTTGATTTTTGGGCGTTGCCCGCAGGGCGTTATGTGTTTGAGGTTAGTGCATTGAATGAAGATGGTGAGTGGGGTCCCGCTACCAGCGCCCCATTCGTCATTGCGCGTCACTTCACCTCTGCATGGTGGTTTCGTTTGCTGATAGCATTATTGTTAGCCGGTGCAGTAGCAGGTGGGTTTGCCTTATTCTATCGCAGCAAGCGCGCTCGACTATTGCAACGGGCGAAGATGTCGGAGTTGCGCCAGCAAGCCTTGAATGCGAACATGAATCCGCATTTCATTTTCAACGCGCTCAATTCAATTCAGCACTTCATCAACAGCAATCAACCCGAACTGGCGAATGAGTTTTTGATTGACTTCTCGCGGTTGATACGCATGAATTTGGAGAACAACCTGGAGGCGCTTGTGCCCTTGGAAGAAGAAATGGAGCGCCTGGAATTGTATCTGAAGCTCGAGAAATTGCGTTTTGGCGACAAGCTGACGTATAGTATTCATGGCATGGAAGAAATGCAGTCGCATGATATTTCCATACCTCCAATGCTGTTGCAGCCATATGTGGAGAATGCTGTGATACATGGCATCTTACCAAAAGAGAAAGGTGGTCACATCGACATTTCGTTACGCGCCATTGGCAAGCACTTCGAGGTAGAAATACGTGATAATGGAATTGGGCTGAAAGCCGCGGCCGGTCGCAAGCGCGACGGGCATGAGAGTCTTGCCCTTAAGATGAACGCCGAGCGCCTGAGCATCTTGAGTGCCTTATCGGGAAGCACGCACAGTATTGCCATCATCGACCGTTGTGAAGAACCTACGCCTGCCGAAGGCACGTTGGTAAGGTTGTTCTTACCGATGGAAGCGGTCCTTGATAATGACCAGTGACCAGCGCGACAAATGGCGAGTGGCGAATGGCGAGTGATTCGCGAAAATCCAGGGTAGCGACGCACTGCGGTGCGTCGGATCAATGACGAAGGACGAGGGACACGAAAATCCAGGGTAGCGACGCCCCGCGTACGTCGCCCTTCGCCAAATGAACATCATAAGCTTTGCATGCCGGGACTTCGCATTTCAGGTCAGGTGAAACGATGCCGCGTCTTTTGGCTAAGATGACCCATCCCCGGCCATTCCCAAGGGAAGGGAGAACCCTTTTGATTAAGTAACCGATATGCCTCCCAGCCTGCAGATTTCAAAGAAGATCCTTCACCAGATGGAGCCTCCATTCCCTTTGGGAAGGGTCGTGGATAAGTCAATTCGCTGACCAAATAACCACCCCCCATTAACCATTCCGGCCTGCCGCACATTCGCCACTCGCCACTCGTCATTCGCCATTATTTTTACGTTTACTAACCAAACACCCCCGTTTGCGCAAACGAGCTACGCCTTGTTGCTTATGTATCGCAAGATTTGCGGAAACGATAAGATTAACCTAGACAAAAACGAATCATCATGAAGAAGTCAATTTTAGTTAGCGTCATTACTGTAATGATTGCTGTCTTGGGGAGGGCACAAGAATGCACCTTGCCTGCTAACCTCCAAAACGGCCTAGTCGGCTACTGGCCTTTTAATGAAAACACATTTGATGAAAGTGCAAATGGAAATAATGGAACAAACAACGGTGTTGATTTTGGCGAGGACAGATTTGGCAACCTCAATTCAGCAGGAGTATTCGATGGCAATGATTACGTGCTTGTTGAAAATGCCATTGACCAAATCAACACATCCTCTGTGTGTGGTTGGTTCAATAGTGCGGCAATTCAAGGTGCGGCATTTGTGCAATTCGGGAATGATAATCCCAATACGGGGTGTACGGGTATGTCAATAGGGCAAGGAGCAGGCGATTTCATAGGAGACGGGAATAATCTTCACGCAGCTCTTAATTGCACAACAGGTTGGGTTACGGGTCACTTCGAACTTCCGCCTCCTGGGACTTGGACACATTTTGCCATGGTAAAAGCCCCGGGCCGACTGTCACTATTTATTAACGGAGTTTTAGTTGCATATCGCATTGTAGGAGAGCCCACCTTTGATTTACAAACCATCTTTTCAAGGTTTATTGGATGATATTTATATATACGATAGAAACCTCACAGAGGCTGAAGTTGCCGAACTCTACTCGTCGAATTCCGGACTCACGGCACGCATTATTACCGATGGTCGGAACACGCTTCCTGTTGGAAGCCCTATTACTTTAACGACGAACGAAGGAACTTATACTTACCAGTGGTATTTAAATGGCAACACCATTGATGGAGCAACTCAAGTTAACTACAATCCTATTACATCGGGCTCGTACACTGTTTCAATTAGCAATGGAGTATGTTCCACAACGTCGCTTCCAGTTGTAATTACATTCACGGTAAACCCCATCATGTGCGAGTTACCACAGAGCTCTTTTTCTAATGGGGTAATCGGATTTTGGCCATTCTGCGGGACACATCATGACTTGGGACCAAACATGCAAAACACAAAATCGAGCGGCGCTACCCTTACTACCGACAGATACGGCACTCCCAATGCTGCATATCATTTCAACGGGTCAACGGATTTTATGATTGTTGAGGATGCACTATCCAATCTAGATACTATTTCTTTAGTTGGTTGGTATAAAAGCGATTTCATTCAAGGGGGGGCATTCGCATATGTCGGCGTGAATAGTCCTGTTTATGGTTGTGACGGTATTGGGATTGGACAAGGTGAGGGTGACTACATAACAGATGGTAATAACTTGCACACAGACTTCGGGTGCTCCGGCGGTTGGTTAGGCCCGGGAATTCCTTTACCGGATCCAGGAAGCTGGAACCAATTCGGTTTCTCCAAAGCAGGAGATGACTATAGAATATACCTGAATGGTCAACTCATTCAGTCATACCAATTAAATACCCCATCATTACCAACCAACTGGATATTTTTCGGTGCTGCCTCCCCTGGTGGTGATTATGCATTTTCGGGAAGTTTAGATGACCTTATCGTATTTGATCGCGCGCTCAGCGCAAACGAATTTGTTCAACATTTCGAACAGAATTATGAGCCGGTTAGTTGTAGTCAACTTCCCGCCTCAATTCAACAAGGCCTAGTCGGCTACTGGCCTTTCTGCGGCAACGCGACTGATGAGAGTGGTAACGGAAACAACGGTGTAGTGAATGGCGCGACGTTGACGGAGGATAGGTTTGGGAATCCCTCAAGCGCATTCGATTTTGATGGTGTTAATGATTATATTGAAATTATTCAAAACAATTTCACCCTTGATACCTCATTCAGTATTTCTGTTTGGCTAAACAAATTACCAAACTCGGTAAATCGCATACTATCAATTGAACGAGCAGGAGCGCCTGACGGATATCAATTCCGCTTAGGTATGGAAGAAGGTTTTTGGGTGCCCAACGATGGTCAACTCTATTTTCATTCAGGCATCAGTGGGATTGGCACTTTGCCTTGGGATAACTCAATCGGATATGAATTGACATCAAACAACGCAATAACGAATAATACTTGGCAACACGCTGTTGTAGTTAAGCAGGGCTTCAACTTCTTGCTGTATCTCAATGGTCAGCTTCAGGCAACAGTTAATTTGGAAACTAATCTATCCTTTGGGTCAAACCCAAATTCGATATTATTGGGTGCTGTTTTCGAGGCGTTCACGAATACAACAACAGCCAATTTCCTTGGCAAACTGGACGACATCGGCATCTGGAACCGCGCCCTTACCGCAGAGGAAATAGCGCTACTCTACGGCAACTTTACCCCGACCATCCCCGGCTGCACCGACCCTCTTGCCTTCAACTACAACTCACAAGCTACTGTCAATGAAGGATGTGAATACGTGGCGACGATCTTCGTATACAACGACCTCAATGGCAATGGCACGCATGATGGCAATGAGCCCGGCCTTACCAACTGGCCGGTGCTGAGCAATGATATCAATAGCCTCGTGTGGACCAACAACAATGGCAATGCTTTCCTTCCGCTTGAAACAGGTTCGTACGGGTTTACATTAATCAATACCACCGACAACTGGCTGAGCACTACACCAACGAGTGTGACCATCGACCTTACAGGCGGACCCGCAGCTGCGACGTTCGGATTACAGGTAATCCCCGGTGAAGCCATCGTGGCGGCCGGTCCGTTCACAGGCTTCTGGGATGTTCTTCAATGCACCGAAGGATACGAGTCGGGCGTGTACCTCGAAAACATCGGCTCGCAAGCTGTGAGCGGTTTTATGACACTCACGTGCGACCCGCTATTCACACCCAACGCCGACAGCTACTTCACCACACCTCCTGTAGAAGTAGGCCCCGGCTATGCATTGTGGAACGTGGAAGACTTCCTGCCGGGTGAATACGAACTGCTCTCGTTCCACATCGACGGTCCTGGCGTTGAATACCTCAACCAGTCGTTCACCTTCGCGTTCGACCTCACGCTATTCGATCCGCAAGGCAACATGATCTACTCCGACAACTGGAGCGTATCGCCCATCGTAGCGTGTGCCTACGACCCGAACGACATTACCGGCTTCCCTGAAGGCCTTTCTGCTCCGCACGAAGAAGGCTACACCATTGAGCACTACATACTGCCCGACAACATGGTGGAGTTCCGCGTGCGCTTCCAAAACACGGGCACACTGCCGGCGGAAGACATCGATATCTACATTCCGATCGATCCGAATCAGTGGGAGCTGAACACGATATTCCCACTCATGCGCTCAGCGGAAATGCAGGTAATCTGCCTGCACGACGATGGCCTGAACTTAAGCATACTCGAACACGAACTACCGGAAGGTGTAACAGCACAAGACCTACTCATCTTCAGCTTCGACGACATCTACCTGCCCGATAGCGCGAGCAACCCCGAGGGTTCGCAAGGCTATGTGTACTTCCGCATGCAAGCGAAGCACACACTCAACATTGGTGATGAAATCAGTGCGCAGGCGTTCATCTACTTTGAGCAAAACCCCGCAGTTGAAACCAACGAAACCTACCACGTCATTTTCGATTGCACATCGTTTACACCCATGGTGGGCGATACAGAACTCTGCGACGGCGATAACTTGCAGTTCAGCGCATCGCAGCCGAATGTGGATGACTATTCATGGAACATCAGCTCGCTGGAAGGCAGCGGCAACATCTTCATCTTCGAAGGCATCGACGCCGGTGAATACACGCTCGAGCTCAACACTTCGAACATGTTGTGCCCGCAAGGTGAAGACCATCAAGTGAACGTAATCGTGCACGACATTCCACAACTGGATGTACCGCTTGATGAAACCGTATGCGAAGGCGAAGAGCTCACCTTTGAAGCGGAGAGTGATGGAGCGATCACCTGGTCGAACGGAGCCAGCACCGGTGATATAATTATTGCAGAAGAAGACTTCACAGTAACAGCCACTGCAGTAGGTGCGGGTGGATGCAGCATAAGCGCAGACTGGACAGTTACGGTGAATCCGCTGCCAAGTGCAGAGGTAGACAGCGCAAACTTTGTGCTCACCGCTGCGGATGGCGTGGCTTGGCAGTGGTCGGTGAACGGAGTGTTAGATGCGACAACTCAAAGCATTAACGCAACAGAAAACGGCAACTATCAGGTGGAAATCACGAGCGAGTTTGGATGTGTTGCGATGAGCGATGTGGTTGCGGTAGAACTACCAATCCCGGACAATGTATTCGTGCATTCGTGGTCAACCCTAGCCCTGTTCCCCAACCCAATGACTGCATCGGCACGTTTGGAGTTGCCGCAAGGAGCGTTTGACATTGCATTGTATGACCTAACGGGTGCATGCGTGCGCACGATGTCAAAGCAACAAGGCACAGTACTCATCGACCGAGAGTCGCTGGCGAGAGGAGTGTATCAAGTGCGCATTAGTAGTGGTAACGACAACAGAAGTATCCGGTTAGTGATTGAATAATCTGAAAAACTAGTTTCTAAACTAGATGTTTTACAGTGAAGGCCGCCTCGTGAAAACGGGGCGGTTTTTTTATGGGGGCGAGGGATGAGGTTCACAAGAATCTATGCGAGACGCACTGCAGTGCATTCAACCATCGCCGAAAATCAGCTGTTCATAAATTTTACATCAACAGTGATGGAGCTAGCGCGATGGGAATTAGGTTTATACACAACCATCTTAACGCGCTCGAATATTCCCGCATGAAACCCTTAAAGAATGTCAGCATAAGACTCTGTGTGCTTTGCCCGTATTCTCAGAAAACAAATGCGAATTCCCATTCACCGTTGAATGCAGCACTTGAATTGCACATTTTGTTTCGCTCATTTTAAGTAATCAAACATAAAATCAACCCCATGATTCAACCAAGACTTTTCTCGCTAATGCAAGGCATTAGAAAAGCACAGAACTCAGTAATCTCGGCTATTACATGTGCGCTTTTTCTCGCCTGCAGTACAACGACTCATTCACAGCTACTGGATTTGGAGTGGGTTGAAACACCGGGAACAATTCTTTGGGATTTAGCAATAGACCATAACAACAACATTATAATACTAGGCAACACCGAAGGACCGCTTTCACTGGGAGCCAACGGTGAGAACCCGGTGAACATTCCTAACACCGCAGCAAATTTTATTGCTAAATACACTAGCGATCGGCAATTACTTTGGGTGTATAACTTTGAAACCGGCTCTACTATTAGAGCAACGAATGTTTGTGTTGATTACGACAACAATGTCATTGTTTCGGGCTGGTTCTCAGGAACCGCCGACTTCAATGCCGGAACAGGGGTTAGTTATCGCAATGCTCAAGGTCAAGGCGATCCATTTGTTGTAAAGCTCAATCCGGAAGGTCAATTCCTTTGGGACGCCTGCTTTACAGGACCTTCATTTAATCTAGAGAGCATTTGGGCAGCGGATATAGATCAAAATAACAACATCATTGTCGTTGGTCAATTTCAAGGTGATGTTGATTTCGATCCAAGCGATGGGGTTTATATGATGTCCAATAGTTTGTCAATCGGAAGCTCGGATGTCTACGTTGTAAAGCTAAGTGATTTAGGAAACCTACTTTGGGCCAAAGCATTAGGGGGCATGCAGGCATATGATGTTGAAATTGATGTTTTAGGTAATGTAATCACAACAGGAAATGGGACATATTCTGGTGACTATGACCCGGGTGAGGGGGTTTTTGAATTAACCGGAAGCGGTTTCATTTCTAAACTAAGCAATGACGGAGATTTCATTTGGGCCGCGAACGTAGCAACCTGTACGAATCTCGGCGATGAATGTTGGGCAAATGCTCAAAGTGTTGCTATCGATTCTGAAAACAATTTCTATGTCACTTCCACCTTTGAAGGCGCTATGGATTTTGATCTTGGGACTGGCGAAAATTACATTTATCCGTCAGAGCCTAATTTGATATGGAATAATGATATTGCAGTAATCAAGTACTCTCCAAACGGAGAAATACTCTGGATAAAACATATTCCTTGTTCAAACTCAGTTAACTCGAGTCTATACTCACTCATTGATCAGGATGGCAATTTAGTTGTCGCCTGCTCTATCGAGGGCTCACTGGAATTAGAGCCTGATCAATTAATCCTTACCGCCAACACAAATGAGTTCGAGGTTAGCACCACCATTTTTAAAATCAATCCTGATGGGCAAGTAATCTGGGGAAGTATTGTGGGTCAGGAGATGACTACATATCCATATTTCATCCAGCAAGATACTCTTGGCACGTATTACTCAGGCGGTTTTTTCAGCAGCTCAACTATGCTGCACACAACCGAAGGTGATGCTTTTATTGAGTCCGTGGAAACTAATAACGAGGGCCTTGTTTTTAAGTTTACAATGAGTGACTGCGCGCCCATTGCGCATGTCTACAACGACTTCAACCAAAATTGCGAGAATACTCAAGTGGGGGTGTCTGGTGTGTTGATGCAAATAAACCCGGGTAATTTCGTCACAACCTCAAATTATTTCGGCGATTTCTACCTGTGTGAAATCGATCTGCCGGATGGCCAGTATACGGCCACCGTTAATCCTGAATCTATGGGTTGGGTTTCCGGGTGTGGAATTGAGCAAACATTCGAAGTGATGAACGGTGAGGTAATCTCTGAAGCAGAATTCTTTATCTACAACGAAAATCCATGTCCGCTGCCGAATATTAGCATCGTTTGTCCGACCATGCGCCTATGCTCCGAAAATACATGGCCAATATACCTGTCTGCCTGTAATAACTACTCCGCATCAGGTGTATTGGAATCTGCCTATGCTGTTGTGGAATTTGATGAGGGAATCCTCATCGAAAGCGCCGAAGTGCCCTACGTTGATTTGGGGAACAATACCTATCAATTCGAATTGGGTAATCTAAATCCCGGGCAATGCTTGAATACCACCATCAACGCCAACTTCTCCTGCGACCTCGAGCTCGGCGAAACACTTTGCATGGAAGCCACGCTCTATCCCGTTCCTGAATGCACCGAGATTGAAGGACCCGTCCCCGGGGAATGCACTGAGCCGTGGGATCATTCCAGCCTCGAGGTGGAGGGCGATTGCGATGAAGACACCGGGTTGATCACCTTTACCATTGAAAACGATGGTGAAGCTATGGTATGCTCAAGCGAAGTGCGCGTGTTTGTGGATGGTGAGCTTTACGAAACACACTACATCCAACTCGGCGCTGAGTCCGACACCACCTTTATCTATCCAACCAACGGCGGAACCTGGATACTACAAGCCGACCAACATCCGCTGCACCCTGGCAACTCGCAACCCAACGACCACGTGGAAGGATGCGGCGACATTGAAGGCGAAGGCGATGGTGACGATGATGATGAGGATGGCGACGATGATGACGATGATGAATGGGAGCCCGGACTGGTAGACGACCTTCCCTGCGGTGATGAGTCGCCCTTCGTTGACGTATACTGCGGTCAAGTTGTAGGCAGCTATGACCCGAACGACAAGCAAGGCTTCCCTGCAGGCGTGGGCGAAACACATGATGTTCTGCCCAACGAACAGATTCAATATTTAATTCGATTCCAAAACACAGGGACAGCGCCTGCTTACACTGTGGTGATTCGCGACACGCTCGATACTGACCTGGATATCTTCTCTGTCACTCCAGGTGTCTCCAGCCACGACTACACCTTCACCATATTTGGCGAGCGTGTATTGCAGTGGACCTTCAACAACATCATGCTGCCCGATAGTTTTTCGAACGAAGAAGAGAGTCATGGCTTCATCACGTATACGGTGAATCAGATGCCCGACTTAACTGATGGCACCACCATTACTAACAGCGCGGCCATCTACTTCGATTCAAATGAGCCGATCATCACCAACACAACATTGCACACCATCAATCACTGTGTGTTCACGGTTATCAATCCGATTGTGACCGACCTGGGCAATGGCACATTCACAGCAGCTCCTGCAGGGCAGAGCTATCAATGGGTAGACTGTGCGACAAGTAGTGCAATTCCGGGAGCTACTTCAGCGAATTATACCGGTGAAAATGGACTATATGCAGTGCAGGTTACCAGCGCAAATGCATGCACCGAAGAATCGGAATGTCTCGAACTCGTAGGAATTAGCGAGTTGAATGCGTCATCGATTCGTATATACCCCGTGCCCGCAACACAAACGGTAACAGCATTGTGGAGGGGCGATAAAGCGGACTATACCATCACCTCGCCCGATGGCCGTGTGATTGCAAACGGAAGCTTCAACTCAGGCGCCAACGTAATTGACATAAGCGCACTTGCCGCAGGCAATTACTTTATCAAGGCAAACAACCTTGTGACGCGATTTGTGGTGAAATAAAATTATCGGACAGCTGTAAAATTGAAAGGCCGCCTCGTTTTCACGAGGCGGTTTTTTATCGGGATGAGGGACGAAGGACGAGGTTTACTAAAATCTGTGTAGCGTCGCACTGCAGTGCGTTGCTGCTCGTGCTTCCCGGTAGGATTATTTGTGAATACAATGAGCGGTGCTCTTCTACGTATGTTTGCGCTGTTAAAAAAACACTCTTATGTCGAGCAAAGCACCCAAGCCTGTTGGCCTTTATCCGCACACGCGCCGCGTGGGCAATTTGTTATTTCTTTCAGGCGTGGGTCCGCGCATTGCGGGCAGCGACGCAACGGATAGCGGCGTACCGGGATTGACACTCGATAAATTCGGCAACTACCTCACGTTCGATTTCGAAGCGCAATGCCGCAACGTGTTCGACAACGTGCGCGTGATACTCGAAGAGAACGGCAGCAAGTGGGAAAACCTGGTAGATGTCACCGTGTTTCTCGTCAACATGAAGCGCGACTTTCATACGTACAACAAATTGTACGCAGAGTATTTCAAAGATGCACAACCGTGCAGAACAACTGTCGAGATCAACGCGCTACCCTCGCCCATCGCCATCGAATTGAAGTGTATCGCAACAATTGACTAGCGCGGCCGTTGGTTTGGCATAACCCTTGGAATTGCCCAATCATGAAAACGCCCATTTTTCTTTTTGTAGCGATAATCGGTGCGTTAACGCTACACGCTCAGGTGAAGCCTACTCAAACCAATGTTGATCATCTGCCTGATCATGGTTTTCGCCAGTCTCCTAACTATGCGTTCATGGCCGGTGAGCAACTCACCTACCGCATTCACTATGGCATTGTAGATGCCGGCACAGCCACTCTCCAAGTGGAAGAAAGCCCCTACAAATTCGCAGGACGCGATGCCTACAAAATTGTTGGAACGGGGCGCAGTGTAGGCTCCGTTGACTGGTTTTTCAAAGTCCGAGATCACTATGAAACACACATCGATAAGCAAGGGATGTTTCCGTATCGCTTTCTGCGCAACTGTGACGAAGGCGGCTATCGCATTCAACAAGACTACACGTTTTTCCCCGAGAGAAGAGCATTCAAAAACATGAAAGGCGAAGGATACAAGTCGCCTGAGTTCGTGCAAGACATGCTGAGCTCCTACTACTATGCACGCACGCTCGACTACAACTATGCGCGCATTGGCGACGTGTACACCATTACCGCGCTCGTTGACGATGAGATTGTTCCGCTCAAGATGAAGTTCATTGGCCGCGAAACCATCACGATTGATGCGGGAACATTTCGATGCTTGAAGTTTGTACCTGTCGTTCAGAAAGGCCGTGTTTTCAAAAAAGAACAAGACTTAACGGTTTGGATTACCGACGACCTCAACCACATTCCTGTTCTGGCACAAGCTGAGATATTGGTGGGTTCCATCAAAATGGAGTTACAGGACTTCAAAGGCGTGCGCAACACACTGGCGAAATTGTAAGAGAGCAAGGAATTACATTTGCGGAAAATTTCTCCGCATGGCTTACCAAATCGACTCCTATTCATTTCAAGGAAAACGCGTTCTGATTCGCGTAGACTTTAATGTTCCGCTAAACGAACAGTTTCAGGTTACCGACGACACACGCATTCGTGCCGCGCTGAAAACCATTCGCAAGGTGGCACAAGGAGGCGGTAAGGTCATTTTGATGTCGCACCTCGGCCGCCCGAAAGGCGGACCCGAAGCCAAGTATTCGATGAAACACGTGCTGGCGCGTTTGTCGGAACTGCTCGGACAACAGGTTGCTTTTGCAGAAGATTGCATTGGCGAGAAAGTTCAGACTGCTGTCGAAGCCATGAACGAAGGCGATGTGTTGTTGCTCGAAAACCTGCGATTTTACAAAGAAGAAGAAGGAGGCGATGAGTTCTTCGCCGGCCAAATCGCTGAAAACGGCGATGTCTATATCAACGACGCATTCGGAACAGCGCACCGCGCGCATGCAAGCACGGCTGTGATTGCGCGCTTCTTCCCAACCGACAAACTGTTCGGTTATTTGATGGAAGACGAGGTGCAAAGCATCGATCGCGTATTGAACTCTACCGCAAAGCCTGTTACCGCTATCATCGGTGGCAGCAAGGTTTCCAGCAAGATTACTATTCTGGAAAATCTGCTCAACCGCGTCGACAACATCGTCATTGGCGGTGGCATGGCATACACGTTTTTCAAAGCGCTGGGAGGCAACACAGGTAATTCACTGGTAGAAGACGACAAACTCGAATTAGCGAAAGCGTTATTGGAGAAGGCGAAAGAGAAAGGCGTCAACATTTACCTGCCTGAAGACTCCATCATCGCCGATTCGTTTTCAAACGATGCTCAGCGCACCTCATCGGAAAGCCGAGGCATTCCCACGGGCTGGATGGGTCTCGATATCGGAGAGCAATCGATTGCTCGTTTTTCAGAAGTCATTTTGAATTCGAAAGTGATTCTTTGGAATGGCCCGATGGGGGTTTTCGAAATGTCTAACTTTTCACACGGCACCGTTGCAATTGCACAAGCCTTGGTAAGCGCAACGGAAAATGGAGCATTCACCTTAGTTGGCGGCGGCGACAGTGTTGCGGCCATCAATCAGTTTGGTCTTGCCGAAGAAGTGAGCTACGTGAGCACAGGCGGTGGCGCCATGCTCGAGGCGCTCGAAGGAATAGACTTGCCGGGTATCGCGGCCATTAAAAATTAATTCTATTCAATACTGAATTGATTTGTGTAATTCATAGTGTTTGCGATATTCTTCTTACCTTGGCATAGCTAATTCAATAATCTAGAGAATGAAAAGCTCCGGTAACATCCATCCAAGCAACAAAGGCATTATCACAGGCCTGTTTTTATCGTTCTTTCTTCTATCTATTCTTCTGTCTGGATGCCTTCTAAATGATGATGACGATGATTGCCCAGAAGATGATTGGACATACCTAGATGCATTTGAAGGCGATGACTGGTCGATTAGCGCCATGAAGATTCGTTATTGGACTGATATATATGAGAACGATTACGTTGACACAACGTATTATTCGAACATCAATGGTTCTATTGAGCGATGCACAATTTGGTACCCTGGGACAGGATGCCTTACAACACCAACTCAGACATTAAACTTTCTCTTTCCCGGATTCTGGGAATTTCACATCGGATTAATCGACTTTGATGGTACCGCATATACATTACGGTATCCTCATTACCTTGGATATGGTGACTGCGATATTTTTAATCCCAATTACTCCTCTTGCGGGACAGAGATAGGGGAAAACTACATCTTCACCCCCAACCAGATTGAGCTTCGATTTTTCTCTTATGAAGATTCAGGATGTGATACTGGTTCTTCATGGCGCCTAGTATTGACTCGATAAAAAGTGCCTCTGATAAAGTCGTTGGATTAAACTGTTCTATTGAGCCGAAAACTCTATAAAAATCAACACGTCTTCGACGCCTATGTAGCCATCGTTATTAAGATCAAACGACGAGCAATTATTCCAGCAGCCATATTGATCAAGAAGCATCAGCATGTCTTCATCATTCACCACGCAATCGCCATTGAAATTAGCAGGCGATGTATTGATGTCTGGCACTGAAACAGTCAGCGTCGTATAATTACTCACACCGCAATCGTTCTCTGTTTGCACGCTGATGAAGAAGTCCTGCGTTCCTGCAATTATCTCAATCGTGTTATCATTTAGCATTGAAGTCGTAGCAGTGGTTTGCCAGTTGTAATCGGTCGCATTCACATCGGCCACGACGCTATATACGACGGTCGCTCCGGCGCATAATACAGCGGGTCCTACAATCGCAAACACGCTGTCGACACGTTCGGTCACACTTACGCTGATGCTGGCAGAGTCGGTGAGGCCGCATGCATTGGTGACGGTTACCGAAGCAAGGCCGCCGTTAGCGCTTGGCAAAGGTTGAATCAAGCGATCGTTTTCCGCGCCGGTCCAACCTTCGGGCAATTGCCATTCGTAGCTGATGGCTCCTGCAACTTGCTCGCACACCAGTTGTCCATAGACACCTTCGCACCATTGCTGATCGCCGGTGATGTTGCCAAGTTCAAATGTGCCACAACCAAGCTCGGTGCGATACATGTCGCCCCCCGAACCTATGTAGCAAAAGTTGTCGGTGAAATGTGCGGTCGATGCCCCCAAGTTGTTGAGATTGTTTTGCAATAGGAGGGTCCATGTATCACCTCCATCCTCTGTTTTATAGAGGTCGGCATATTCGCTAACGCAAAAACCCAGATTCTCGCTGTAGAATTTGATGTCGAGCACGAGGCCGGCGCCTATGAATATAAAATCCCAAGTTTCACCGCTGTTCAGTGTGCGGTAAACACCACTGTTGCTGCCCACAAAACCGAGGCTGTCGTCATAGAAGTAAATGTTTGATCCAATGACACCATTGTGATATTCCCACGTATTACCGCCGTCAAATGTCTTGTAGTAAGTATCACCTCCCCCCTGCACATAACGTACAGCTATACCGCGCTGACTATCGATAAAGTGAATATCGCTGGCGCCTATGTTGGTACCACATGTGAAAGAAGTTCCTCCATTGATTGTTTTACAAATGTTTGAGGCTCCACCAAAACCGCCCGCAAATCCTGTTTGTGCATCAATGAATTCTAGGCAGGTAGCTGTGAGCGTGGGCGAAGTGCTGTAGGTCCACGTTGTTCCGCCATTGGTCGTTTTGCCCAGGTTCGTGGTGCCAAGCACATAACCGACTTGCGGTGTCGGAAAATCAACTGCATACCACCCGCCTGTCGTTGAGGTTTGGCGGATATTCCACAGCTTTCCGCCGTCCGATGTCTGTGCAATACCGCCATAGAAGGTTCCTCCGGATGCAAATGAAACAACAGTTCCTTGTGTATCCGACAAAAACTGCAGGGCAGTAACACCTCCACCGGGCGCTGCATTTTTTATGACTGACCAAGAAGCACCGTCATTCGTGCTCTTGTGAATTTGCATCTTACCCATCATATACGCTGAAGTCGACGAAACGTGATCTCCACAGAAAATATCGCCATCACCCAACACGGTTTGGTTTTGCCATGTTTGTCCGCTGTTGGTGGTTTTCACGAAAACACCCATGTTGCCCGCGGCATAACCCTGTCCGTTAGCACTCACGTTCATGACATAGAAGTAATTGTTGGCAGCAGAGTATACCGTGTTCCAGGTGAGTCCGCCATCAGTTGTCTTTGCGATAACTCCTCCGCATATGAAGCCTGTGTTGGCGTCAACAAAGTGAACATCTTGAAGGCTCGCCGTAATAGTAGTTGTGATGACCGACCACGAATCACCACCATCAGTTGTGCGCAGGATAGTACCATTCCAACCTGCAATAAACCCATTATTTTCATCCGTAAAATGGACTCCATATAAGCGGCTGGTGGTAATTGCAGGAATGACTGTCCACGTAGCGCCGGCGTCGGTTGTTTTCAGAATGGTGCCGCTTTCACCTGTCACAAAACCTGTTGTCTCGTTGATGAAGTGCACGTTGTACAACCATGAAGCTGTTGGCGGATTCACGTTTGCCCATGTGTTTCCGCCGTCCAATGAGCGATACAAATCACCATTACCCGCTGCAATGAAAAGCAGATTCTCTGTTACCCATTCCACATCATTGGGGTTACTTGTAATTGCCGGGGTCCACATATTCTCCCATGTCTCACCACCATCCATGGTTCGAAATACTTTTTTCGTAGCGAGAATTACTGCGATACCTCGTTGTTCATCGAGAAACGAACAACCGCGCACCTCGCTGTTGGTTTTTATGGGGGTAAGAAATTCCCAGGCCTGCGCTTGCACATAAGACGCACAAACGAGGCACAGGATAATGATGCTAGCAATTTTCTGCAATAGTGGTTGCATCGATGGAGTGGTGTGATTCATGAGTGCGGTTCGTACATTTAGGGTGAAGACAATCAAACTGCCTTGGCAACGACATTCTTCACTCTCACATAGAATTTTCGGTGTCTCCGCGCGGCACAAATTTAATAAAAGAAGAACAGTGTAAACTCAGTAGTATGAGTCAGGCCGCACGGAGCAATTAGCGTTGTCTCCGCGAAAGCGTCAGAAATAATAACCAATCACTTTTGTAATCGCTAAAGTGACCCTGGAACTGAATTCACGATTCTTGCGCGTTCACATTAAATTGCAGACCGGAATGTGCGGTTTTAAGAGCTTCTCTTCAACCCAACAGGAAAGCACCATCGAGGTGTTTAAATAACAACACGATTTAGCGGTTCCAAGAACAAAGTAGTGAAAATGAGTACGACGTTACATAACTCCCTGTTTCAGAAATGGATGTGGCCATTTTCGGCGCTTTTAATGCTAGCTCTAGGCGTGGCTGCGTTCATTTACCGAGAAGAGCGGATTTATGGTGATGCGTCATACTATTTGTTGCAAATAATAAATCGTGAAAATTTCCTGATTGTACACGGGCGCCCCTCTTCAATTTTCATAGAGTGGCTTCCTGTGTTATTAGTTCAAATGCATGCACCCCTAGCTTGGGTCATAGACAGCCTTAGTGTCGCAGAATTCCTTTGGATTGCCTTTTCATTTTTCTGTTTCGGTGTTTTATTAAAATCAAAACCACACGCCATAGCAGTCGTTCTTGTCTATCTCTTCGGCATTCGATGGAATTACTTTAATCCGGTCTCCGAATTACTCCTGGCGTTTCCGGTATTTCTATTGTTCGACTATCTGATTCGGCGAGAATTCAAGTCGCTGTTATTGTGGGGAGTATTGTTGGGGCTCGCTTGGTTTCTGCTGTGCTCCCACCCCTTGTATGCATTGCCCCTGCTGAGTTTGTCTGCTATGTTATTTGTTACAAATGGGCGGAAGAACACCTATCTCGTTGTTGTAATTGTGCTTTGTTTTTTATCAGTGTTGCGCTTTTTACTTTTAGATGGTTACGATAGAGTGGCGGCAGAAACCACTTCACAACAACTAGGTTGGGCAGAAATTCTGACTCATTTCGTTTATTTCCCATACCTCATTGATTTATCAAAGGCGTTTGTAGGAATCACATTTTTTTCAGCTACCGGTATTGCTCTACTGTGGCGAAGATCTTTGAAGCTAGAAGCCATTATTTGCTTTGGTTATGCGGCAAGCGTGGTAATTATCGTTGTGCTGAATTACGGCAAACTCTATCCCTCAACCTTCGAACCTTTCGAGCGCTATCTTTTCCCACTCACACTCGGTATGGTTGCATTGCTCATTCCTGTATGGAATAATGCGTCAAAATTTCTTCTGGTTGGCTTAATGCTTGTTTGCGCCTGGCATGTATTCTACCTTTTCAATTATGGGCAAAAAACTGTAGACAGGCGATTCCGTTTGTTGCAAACCGCTATCTACAATACGAGGCAATGGGATGCCACTGTATTGTTTTTCAAGAAGGCCCATTACTTTCCGGCAATATCCTCCAACAGAAATAATGGACACGATTGGACAATGAATTGTGAGTCGTTATTGATGAGCGCCAGAATGGGTAAAGACTCTACAAAACAAATCTTTATCCAAGAAGTGTTGCCTGATGACTTTTACAATGAAGCTAAGCCATCCGAGTTCTTGCTTGCAACCAGTGGGTGGAAAGAGCCATTAAGCGCGCTTAACCCATTTTATTTTAACCCCCGCCCCACTCCATGGAGATGCGCGCAGACAGACTCCATAAACACCGCAGAAATTTTCACTGCTAAAAACATGGAAGTTGATTGGATAATTGCTCCCTCACGCGTTAAATCCAATGCTGAGTTTGAGGTACTTGTTGAGTTGTACAATAAGAGTGTTCAGACAGTTTTTTCAAGAACTACTAATGGAGATAAGGGTATTGTGTATGTCTGGAAAAACGCGGATGGTCAAATCATTAAAAATGACCATGTATTAACCCCATTCATGTGTGATTGGAAAGAGTCGCTTCGTCAGCACATCGTCGTTCATGCACCTTCCGCAGCGGGCACATACTATCTCGAGCTTTGTATTATCGATGATACAAATAGTGTAGTCTTACCGCTTGGAAAAACGCAAAGAATTGACGTTCATTAATAAAAGTTACCAGCGCTTGCTTTTGTAGGTTAAGGAATTAACAGCTCTCTAAGCCAAGGTAACGACCAAGACAAAGCAGACTTATTACGTCTTTACTTCGCCTCTTCCAACTCGAAGGAGTAATACTCCATGATTTCATTGCATAGGAGTTTTTTACAAGCATCTTCAACCATGCCCTCTGCCGCCTTTTTGTCTTTAGCATCGATGCTCAGCGTGATATGCTTACCGATACGAACGTTCTTGATTTCTGGCAAACCGATGTTGGTCATGGAGCCGGTTACGGCCTTTCCTTGTGGATCGAGCAATGCCTCGAGCGGCATTATGTTGATGTGAGCTTTGAAGGTAGACATGATAGCGAAATATGGGCGCGAAGATAAACGCAGAGGGCTAAAACTCGAACTGCAGTTTTGCACGTAGGCCGTATCTCACAATATTGGGATGATCGAGGTAGGTGAGTCGCCAAATGAAATCGATGCGCAGCACCTTAAAGATGTTTTCTACCCCAACAGCCGCCTCAACAAACGGTTTGCTCAGCGTATAAATGTCAGGTATTCCATCGCCGTTTACATCGCGTGATAGTATGGCGTCGTTCCGCATATCGTAACCACCAACAACGGCTTTTGCGCTGGCCACTTCCCTCCATTTCAGGCGACGCATGATGGGGATTTTGTTCAGAAACAAGCCATCGGCATGATAGGACGCCCACACACTCACCCATTCATCGCTGACAAACTCGAAATAATTCATCGTGTTGTAAGAGCCTTCGTCGTAAAAGAATGTTTCGTTACCTTGATGAATCATCAAGAGTGGATATGGAAGTGGGTTGTAGATTTTGCCCGCCTCGGTAGATAGTCTAATATAACCGAAAGGACCGAAACGCATCTTGTCTGAGAGGCGAACTCCAACGCGGTGATACTCAAATTCGCCACCCATCAAACCCGGTATTCCGTAGCTGTAGAGCAATTCGAGTTCAGGGTAATTCGTACCAAGGCTAATGCGCTCGAATTCGCCGTAAACAAATTTCTCTTTGTATGCGAAGCGGGTATATAAACCAACCTCTGAAGTAATGAGATAGTTTACCTGTTCTTCAGCATTAATCTCGGGTTCGAAGCGCACGTAACGGAAATTGCTTCCTGCGGGTTTGAGCACTCGATGTTTGAAGATGGCTCTGTTTTGCAAGCCATATAGCCACTCCTTTTCGAAATAACCCGAGAGCTCAGTTACATCCGTCAGCTTGTTAGCGGGATTCCTTCTAAACAGTGACGACAGTACGTTGTCTTGTCGGAACGCACCGTTCCCTTGTCCCAACTGCTCCATATCGCGCTTGGCAAATACATTCGCCGCCATGCGCGGGTTTTTGTTGAGCACCCAGGTAGCACCTCCACCATATTTGAAGCGCTCGTCTTTGAAGCCATAGGCAAGATATCCTTCCAGCATAACCTTCTTACTGAAATCATTGCTGGTACGACCGCCGAAACGCAGGCGGTTACCCTCGATCGGATTGAAGCTGTAGAATGTGTAATAAGGCCCTAATTCGAAATTACCGATGACTTTATAGCCATTTACAAAAAGGTTCAGGATGTTCGAGACCGTCACGAACTGAGGAAGGTTCTTAAGCGTGTCTACCATGTGGTATATGCGCTCTTCTTTGGCTGTAAGTGCGATGTGCCGGGCTTGCTGCCAATAGGCATCGTCGTGATCACTTGCATCTTCCTTAACGATGATGTCACTAAAGCCTTCGTAATATTCTTGCGGGCGCTCCTTATTGATGACAAAATTGCGGTAGGTAGAGGTTTTACGTCCATACGCCCCTAGCTTCTTCTCAGACACATTGAAGTCGACCACGAGCTCATCCTGTGTGAGCATCCAAACTTCCGGTTCAATTTCGTTGAAGGTCTGTTTTACCTTGAAGTCCTTTATCCAGTTAATGTTTGCACCCTCTGCAATGGTGGCTTCAATTTCCTTGACGGCAAACGATGTGTCCGCTATCCACATTTCACCGAAGAATAGCAATTCAGCCTTGCGCCGCGGGAAGAACTGCAGCTTGTAGCACCACTTACCGTCGATGGTGGCGCTATCGACAAGTCCATAATCGTAGAAACCCAGTGCGTAGGTTGAGAGCGGGCTTGTGAAGCTCTTGCTGAAAGCCACCAGCTCGTTGTCGTAGACGTTGATGTTCTGGTACATGTCGCCCAGAAACTGGTTGATGGACTCATTTTCAACGCCGCTCACCTTCGTTGCTTTCACCACCTCCTTCGAAAGCTTTGGGTTTCGTTTGAAGTAGAAGTCTGAAAGCGACTCTGTCATAAACACAGGCAGGTAAGGCTTCTCATGCGTTGTGTCGACTCCTTCAAAGACAAATTCAAATGCGTTGAAAATCTTACGATCCTGAAATTTTTCGGTAATGTTATTGAGGTCGAATTCTACTTTGTTGTAGGCTTCATATTCATATGCGTCGAGCTTTTCCCGGTTGTTGATTTTCTTATTGCGAATCACCTTCTTCATGAGCGCTATGGCCGGGTTGGGGCCGTCGTCGGGGCGAATTACAACCTCGGCAGTTTGGCTCGATGCAGCGGTAAGCTCGAAATTCACGACGCTCGTAACTCCCTGCTTGACCTTTTTTGAAAGCGGCGCATAGCCAAGAACCATTACGCGGAGAGAGTCGCTGCTGTAGTACGTTTCTAGTTTATAATTTCCATCGAGATCTGTTTGTGCTCCGGACTTGGTGCCCACAAACATGACGGGCGAAAAAGGCAGTGGCTCCTTCGTAACGGCGTCGATTACTTTGCCGCTCACCACAGTCTTTTGGCCAAAGCCGTTCTGCAACCAGAGGGCTGCCGCTGCGATAAGTAAGAAATGTAGGACGCTTCTGCGCATAGCGCTAAAAAAACACGAAATCGGGGTGAAGGCAAGGCAGAGTTATCAAACAATCAACAGAGTTGTCATGAAAAAGACTACTAGCACAGGACGACCATGGCAAGGCAGAGGGCATTGCTCCATCTGGCACAGCGCGACCACGACAAGACGGAGGGTAAGGACGCAATGCATTGCGTCCACGACCACGCTACTAGCATAGGACGACCATGGCGAGGCGGGCGACAGCGCCTCATCTAGCACAGGGCGACCATGGCTACACAGGGTGCGGATCAATTGCCTTTCCAGCCCTCAAAAGCCGACAAACCGCAGTTCAGCCAATCGGTGTACTTCTTGACATCCGGGTTGTACTGCTCGATGGGTGATAAAAGATCGCCCTTCGGTGAAAGCAGCGCATACATGGGCTGCGAGTTATTCTGAAACGTCTCGGTTTGCAGCGTTGCCCACTTATTCCCAACTGTCTTGATCATCTTCTTTCGACCGTCGCTTGTGGTATAGACAAACTGCTCTTCTGCCGGCAACTCCACTTTCTCGTCGACATACAGGGAGCACATGATGTATTTCTCGGAGAGAATGGCTCGCACGGTTTCATCGGGCCACACGGTGTCTTCCATTTTACGGCAGTTCACGCAAGCCCAACCTGTGAAGTCGATAAACACAGGCTTTCCTTGTTCCTCCGCCGCTTTCATGGCTTCTGCCAAATCCTTGTAGATATGGAACTCCTCTTCATAGTGATACCATGAATACGACTTCGGTGGCGGGAATCCGCTCAAGAAATCAAAGCGATTGAGCTCTGACGGTGGCAATACTCCCGGAATCAGTCGCAATGTGAAAATGACAATGAGTGAGGTGAACGCAATCTTGAATTTCGACCAGCCCTTCGACCCTTGTCCGGGTTTGAAGGTGAAAATCTTAAACATATAGAGCGCCCAAAGCACACCCACTATTATCCACAAAGCAAAGAAAGACTCTCGCTTAAAGATTCCCCACTGCTCTACAAGGTCAGCGTTCGAGAGAAATTTAATAGCAAGAGCCACCTCCATGAAACCGAGCGATACTTTGAAGTCGTCCATCCAGCCGCCTGCCTTCGGAAGTTTCTTGAGCAAACTCGGAAACGCTGCAAACAGCGCAAATGGACCGCCGAGCGCTATACCGAAGCCCATCATGGCCGCAGAAACCTTAGCGGCCGGCATCGACAATTCCAGACCCAGAAAGCCCACCACGCCTTGAATGTCGGTGCTGTAAATACTGCCTATCACCGTTCCAAGAATGGGACCTGTACAAGAGAATGATACTATCGCCAAAGTGAGGGCCATGAAGAAAATTCCGATAGCTCCTCCAAGTTCAGAGGCGCTGTCCACTTTGTTGGCAAGGCTGCTTGGAAGGGTAATTTCATAGAAGCCGAAAAACGAAATGGCAAATACAAGGAATACGACGAAGAAGCCCACATTGAGCCATGTGTTGGTGGCTATTGAATTGAGTACTTCGGGATCTACATTTTTGGACAAATGGAAGGGAAGCGACAGCAAGAAGTAAATCATAAAAATGAAAAACCCATACATAGCCGCACGCTGCTTGCCCTTACCCTTTTCGGCGCCCTTCGAGAAGAAAGAAACCGTTAGTGGAATCATGGGGAATACGCAAGGAGTAAGCAACGCGAGCAGTCCGCCAATGAGACCGAAGAGGAAGATAGCCCACAAGCCGTAGTTTTCCTTTTCCTGACCACAATTGTTGAGTGGGCTATTCAAGTCAACGCCGGGCATTTTGAATGGGTCGTTGCCCGCGGGTGTTGTCGACTCGGTGTTGGCCAGCGGATCGAACTCCATGGCTTGCATGGTTGTCGGGTCGAACTTCACATGAATTGTTTGCGGGGGCAAGCAGCGCGTGTCGTTGCATTGCATGAAATCGATGGATACGGTAATTGGGGAGCGCGAAGTGCCTGTGGCAATAACCTTTGTGTCGAATGTGACAGAGCCTTCATGATAATCGATGTTCATCATGAAGTTTTTGTCATAGAAGCGTTTGGGCTTAGGTTCATTGACCGGACTGCTTACATCGAAGTCGATGGTTTTTCCGAAAGAAAAGGTTGTAGGAACTGGCCCTTCATTGCTTTCCAGCTTTTGCGCATAGATGTGCCATTCAGGCTCCATCATCGCCGTGAACGTAAGCTGATACTCTTGATCAGAAACAGCTTTTATCGCGTAGCTCCACGAAGCATGATTTT
>Ga0315899_10000864_pt1 | contig 35824 bp, 37 predicted proteins | sample LakEriMetagenome_2_FD_203518 | JGI IMG/M metagenome (GOLD analysis project Ga0315899, IMG submission 203518) | Freshwater fungal communities from buoy surface, Lake Erie, Ohio, United States - Buoy 4 MA112 | ecosystem: Environmental > Aquatic > Freshwater > Lake | place: USA: Lake Erie, Ohio...
CTCCCATCCGGACTCTTACCGTCGGCCTCAGAATTTCACTGAGTCGGCCCCACAGCCGAAGCCGTGGGGTTCGCGGGCTATAACCGCCGGTCGGGACTTTCACCCAAACCCTGCAAGGGGTGTTTTTTGCTGAACGGGTTGCCCAGCACCCGTCAGGTTATGCGGGTGGGTACTTGCTCAACAACCCCACAACATGGCGCCATAGGTCCATGATGGGAATGGTGTCCTCGGCTGATTCCATGCCAAGGATGGGGGCAAAGGTTCCGGCGCCTAGTCCGATAGAGATGGCTTGAATTGCGGCAGCTCGTGCAATGGAGGGGTCAATCTTTTCCACTTCGATATATCGAGCAGTGAGCGCATCGAGAATCGGCATGTCCTGGAACAAGTTGCCCGTGTTCACGCCTTCAAGATCTAGCCACAACACAAGCCGAATAATGGCAACTACATGTGGGTCATTGAAGAGCAGGGCTGGCTGGCCAGGCTGTGCAGACCGCACGGCATTGGCTAATTCTTGAAATTGTTGGCGAACAACTGCAAGTAAAAGGTCATTCTTCGAACCAAACCATGTGTGAACGAATCCGTGGTTCACATCGGCCAGCTCCGCGATATCGCGCACGCCAACTTCTGAATAGGGACGTTTTTGAATGAGTTCCGTGGCGGCTGCAATGAGCCTGCGTTCACCTTCTGCGCGCGTGATGGGTGAACGACGTTTGGGCTTGGGAGATTCAGTTTTCTTTTTTGAAGTGGCCATGGCTCTTTCCTTGAGTAGACCTTATTCCTGAGACATGACTGTTCACGGACAGTCACAGACTACTCTTAAATAGTGAACAAAAACCTGAGAGCACAGCGCTGTCACATTGGGCCAGTACCGCCACACACAATTACTGTTCTCACCGTGCTCCTTGGCCTTCCGCTCCTCCAACGTCAGGTCCATATCCGTGGCTAGACGTTTCGGGTTTGGCAAAAAGGGCGGCTCTGGCGAGGACTGAGCAGGCTGGATCTATGCCGACCTGTTCCTTGCATTGATGGTGGTGGGCCTTGGGTCAGCAGTCATCACGGCGTCGTCCCCATCGGGCCCATCGGCCACTACTGCTCCAAAGACCTTCCAGTTGAGTTGCGCCGAGTTTGCCGTTCGTGTTCCTGGAAATGTTCGCGGAGGTGGATCTCAAGTTGAAACCGCAGTTGCGTCAGAGATTGCAAAGCGTGGATGGTCTCCCGACTCATCTAAGCCCGGTCTTGTCATTGTGATGGGCGGTTTCTCTGGAAGTGAATCTCCAGGTGCAGGTGACGGACGTGCACGGTCTCTCCTTCCCGCACTACGTGCCTCAACTCCGTTGCTTCAACAGGTGGAAATGCGCACCGGCGGAGCTCGCTCTGTGCGGGTCAACGGAACAGACACAACTGTTGGTAGCGCTGGGTCGTATCTCATGGTCGTGTATTTGTTGTTCAGCGGTCCGCCGCTTACTGAAGATTGCACTCGTTAGGAGTTCATATGCCAATGTCCGCACAAGCTCATGAAGACGCTGTCAACGCCGTTGATAAATGGCTCACAGTTTCCAAGCAAACAAATTCTCTTGGTGCAAGCGCGCGTGTCTTTGTCGACGATCTGCGTAGCAATCGCAATCAACGCGAATGGTCGCGCGTGAATGTAGAGCAGATTCTTCCGTTCAAATCTGAAACACCACGTTTGTTGCTGGTTATTCGCGCTGGCGCATTGTTCCTTCCCATTCTTCTTACATGGTTGGCGTTGTCGCAGGTCATCGGGCCCTTCTCGCTGTACTTGCAGAATCAGCAGAGCAGTGCCAACTTCTTGTGGTTCTGGCAGACCAATCCCGGTCATGCATTTGCTGAACCATGGTCGCTCAGCCACGTTGCTCTCACTGACGCAGCCGTACTTGCATTCCTCACCGTGCTTGCCATGCGCATTACGTGGTGGGAAACATCGCGTGCCGAGCGCACAGAGAACACGTACGCAGAAATGTTGTCTGCGCTTGAGTTCTACTTCGTGTCGGCTCGCGACAACTGAGCCAAAACCGCCACACTCACCAATACAAGTAGTGCGCCCACAAAGCGCGGCATGGTGAGTTGTTCATTGAGGACAGTGACGCCAATTGCGATGGAGACCACTGGCTCAATAGTGCTGAGAACTGCCGCTTCACCCGCACCAATACGTGATACTCCTGCGAAGAAGAACCCCATTGCCAAAATGGTGGAAATCATTGATGCTGCGAAGATGGCAATCCAACCAGTGTTGTCCGAGGGCATGTCGGGTTGTGTCGCAAGGTAGATGACTATGTGTGCGACGGCGGCACCCACCATCACATAGGTCAAAGAAATGAAAGCTCCAGATTTCTGAACAATCTTGCTGCTCACCAAGATGTAACCGGAGTACCACAAGGCAGCGGCCAGCATTAACGCAACACCAATCCATGATCCCGCTTGAACTTGACCTGCGGTAAGTGCAGTTCCGGCAACAGCAACGGCGAGACACACCACAGTGCGTGATGACGGCGCGTGGCGGAATACTGCCCAACTGGCCAGTACAACAAACACGGGGTACGAATAGAAGATGACGGTGGCGAGGCTGATGTCTATGCGGTCAACGCCGAAGAAGAAAAAGCTTGCCTGGGGCGCATAGCCAATGGCACCGAGAAGAAACAACGAAAGTTCGAGTTTCTTTTCCGGGCGTGGCTCACGTCGTTTCTTTGTGTATCGAATGAGAACCATGACGGCCGATGCAAAAACAAACCGTGCGGCAAGCATGCCAAACGGTTCTGCACCGTGGTCATAGGCGACACGAGCAAACCATGGCAACAAACCAAATGCGGCGCCACTGACAAGTATGTAGAAAACGCCCACGCGACAACGGTAGTGGGCGAGACAGGTCTACTCCTGTGAGTCCTTCAACCGTTCGGCAATCGCTCGGTCACGCTTGATGACATTTCGCACCAGAACCGTGCCAATAGTCCCCACGCCAAGAATCATGATTCCGAAAGTGAGGTACTGCAGCGAACCACCACGGTCGCCGGCCTGTTGCGGTTTCTTTCCGCATCCAGGTTTCGGAAGAAATCCGATGCAGTTCGATGGCTCATTCTCTAGGTCGTACACAAATGTTGAATCTGGCGAAGGAGGAAGTGTTGTGTCAGGCGAATCGGCTGCATGAACTGCTGAGAGTCCGAAGGGGGAGAGTGTGAGAAGAACGGCACACGCAGTTGCGGCAAGTCGGGGCATACCTCCATCGTCACACGCCAACTAGGGTGGAACAAATCATGGGAGCACAAGTCACACAGAATCACGATGTTGTTTTAGTGGTCGACTTTGGTGCCCAATACGCCCAACTCATTGCTCGGCGCGTTCGTGAAGCTCAGGTGTATTCCGAAATTGTCCCTCATCGCATCACTGCAGCCGAGGTTCAACAAAAGGCTCCCCGCGCCATCATTTTGTCTGGTGGTCCAAAGAGTGTTCATGTTGATGGCGCCCCTGCACTCGATCCCGCCATCTACGAACTGGGAATTCCCATTCTCGGAATCTGTTACGGCTGTCAATTAGTCGCACAACAGCTGGGCGGAACTGTTGCTCGTGGAGGCAGAGGTGAATACGGTCGCGCAACGTTGACTCGAACCGGAACATCGGCGGTGTTGGCTGATGCTGCGCCCGCAACACACGACGTGTGGATGAGCCATTTCGATTTCGTCAGTGAAGCGCCTGCTGGTTTTGTGACTACGGCGTCAACTCCCGATGCACCCCACGCGGTCATCGAAGACACTCATCGCCAGATTTTTGGTGTGCAATATCACCCAGAGGTAGTGCACTCATCTTTTGGTCAAGAACTCTTGGTGCGTTTCTTAGTTGATGTTGCCGGATGTTCGCAAGATTGGACAATGGCAAACATTGTCGAAGATCAAATTGCCGCTATTCGAGCTCAAGTAGGAGACGAACGCGCTATCTGTGGTTTGTCGGGCGGAGTCGATTCGTCTGTTGCAGCAGCACTGGTACATCGCGCCATTGGCTCACAACTCACATGCGTCTACGTAGATACGGGTCTCATGCGTCGTGGCGAAAGCGAACAAGTGGTGGAAACTTTCCGCCGCAGCATGGGTATTGAACTTATCCATGTTGATGCCGGTGACAGATTCTTTGAAAAGTTGCGGGACATTACAGAACCAGAAGCAAAACGTAAAGCGATTGGCGAGCTGTTTGTGCGTATCTTTGAAGAGCACACAGGTGGAATCACCGATGCAAAGTTTCTGGTTCAAGGAACGCTGTACCCAGACATTGTGGAGAGCGGTGGCACCGATGGCACGGCCGCAGTCATCAAGAGTCATCACAATGTTGGTGGGCTTCCCGATGACATGGAGTTGGAACTGTGCGAGCCACTGCGCGCGCTCTTTAAAGATGAAGTTCGCAAGGTAGGAATTGAACTTGGCTTGGCCGACGACATCGTGTGGCGTCAACCATTCCCAGGACCTGGTCTGGGTGTTCGCATCATTGGTGAAGTCACTCCCGATAAAGTGGCAACGCTTCAACACGCCGATGAAATCGTTCGTCACGAAGTGAAAGCCGCTGGCCTCGAACGAGAGATTTGGCAGTCGTTTGCGGTGTTGGCCGATATTCGCAGTGTTGGCGTTATGGGGGACGAGCGCACCTATGGTCACCCCATCATCATTCGCGCGGTGACAAGCGACGATGCCATGACCGCAGACTGGGCACGTTTGCCATACGACCTTCTCGAGAAGATGTCGAACCGCATCATCAACGAGGTGCCGGGCATTAACCGAGTGGTGTACGACGTCACGTCAAAACCCCCCGGCACTATCGAGTGGGAATAGCGCTTCTCATAGTTTTTTCCCTTGTGTTGTAAGGGAATGAGCACTTCTGAAGTCTGCGAACACTGCGGCGCAACTACCGTATAAGGGTCATGAACGCCACCCGCCACCACCGGGGATCTCGCAGATCCGTTCTTACTCACATTCTTTCGGCGGCCCTCCTTGTTGGTCTCGTGGTGTTTCCTTCTCGTGCGTCGGCCGACACCATTGACGACAAGCGCCGCCAGGCCGAAGCCATTGCCGACCAGTTAGAGAATCTGGTGGAACAAATGGACATGCTGGGCGAAGACTACGCAGAGTCGCTTGTTGAGCAAGCCGAATTGGCCACAGAAATAGAACAAGCCCAGGCTGACGTTGCTGCAGCAGAGGCACAGCTCTCTCAAATGCGTGGCACGTTGTACATGTCGGCCGTTACTCAATTCATGCATGGCGGTCGCAACTCAACACTGACCAACCTGTTTGCGTCGGCCGGTGGAGTGCAAGACGCGTTGCAGCGCACCCAGCTCACCTCCATCGCGATGAACCAGGGTGCTCTCACCACCGACTCTCTTGATGCCACTGCCACGGAACTCACAAAGAAGAAAGAAGTTCTTGAGAAGAAGCGTAAGAAAGCCGAGAGCGTGGCGTCTTACGTACTGGAACGCAAAGGTGCCGCCGAGTCGCTGGCCGAAAAGTATGAGCAGTTGCAATCGTCGGTACAAGGTGACTTGGCTGATTTGTTGCGTGAAGAACGTTCCCGTAGAGAGCGTCAAGCATTAGAAGATGCGCAACGTGAAGCCGCCGGTTTCAAGAGCAAGTATGCGTCACTTCGAAAAAAGTACGGCAACATCCCATCCGTGTCGGCGCGTGCTCAAACTGCTGTTCGTGCTGCGCTGTCTCAATTGGGTGTGCCATACAGATACGGCATGAGCTCACCTGGTCGCGCATTCGATTGCTCGGGTCTCACCACTTATGCATGGGGCAAAGCTGGAGTTGGGCTTCCACGAAACTCTCGTCGCCAGTACAACGCATTGCCAAAAATTCCGAAGCAGTTTGCTCAGCCAGGTGACCTCATTTTCACGGGCTCTCCCATTCACCATGTGGGCATGTATCTCGGAAACGGAACCATGGTGCATGCTCCACAGACTGGTGACGTTGTGAAGATTGGACCAATTCGCTGGTGGAAGGTCGTTGGCGTCGTACGTCCGCGCTAGCAGCCGCTACGGTCATTCCCCATGCAGGGGATCAATGAAGAACGCGTCGAAGCGTGGCTGAACACCAACATTGACGGCGCACAAGGCCCGTACACCTACACATTGATTGCAGGTGGTCGAAGCAATCTCACGTTCCATGTTGTTGATTCACGCGGATTACAAATGGTGTTGCGTCGTCCACCTATGGGCCATGTACTCGCAACAGCACACGACATGGCACGTGAACACCGACTCATGTCGGCTGTTGGCACAACGAATGTTCCCGTGCCCCGCACACTCGGACTTTGCACGGACGAGGAAGTAAATGGCGCACCGTTTTATGTGATGGCGTTTGTACCTGGCGTTGTTCTCGACAGCCCAGAAAAAGGCCATCAACTTCCTGAACATTTACGCACTTCCGCATCGGAACATTTGGTCGATGTTCTTGCCGATCTTCATGCGGTCGATGTTGATGAAGTTGGTTTAGGAAATCTCGCAAAGCGCGAAGGTTATGTTGAACGCCAAGTGAAGCGCTGGTCAACGCAGTGGGCTAATTCGAAAACTCGAGAACTGCCCGCAATTGAAGAAGTAGCGCAGTTGTTGGCGTCACGTATTCCCGAACAACAAGGTGTTGCTATTGCTCACGGTGATTATCGATTTGGCAACTGTCTCACCAATGTTGAAACCGGGACAATTGCCGCAGTTCTGGACTGGGAACTGTGCACGTTGGGCGACCCATTGGCAGACCTTGGTTACATCGGCATCTACTGGACAGACCCTGGCCAACCGATGAATCGCACAAATGATCCGTCGGGGCTTCCGGGGTTCTGCACTTTTGATCATCTGGTCGAAAGGTATGCGAAGCGCACGGGGCGTGATGTTTCAAACATCTCGTATTACAAAGCGTTTGCAAGTTTTCGTTTAGCAGTCATTGCAGAGGGCGTATACGCGCGTTACCTGCACGGAGCAATGGGTGACCAGGAAATTGATTTAGAACCAATGAAGTTGAGCGTCGACAATCTTGCAGAATCTGCGTTGCACGCGTTGAAGGGAAAATAGAACATGGCACTTGAAGGCTGGTCAAAGGGTTCATTTACAGCGGCCACATACACGCGTGATACCTACAGAAAAGGTTCTGGTCCAGTGGTCATCGTTGTTCACGAGATTCCAGGCATTACTCCTGCAGTTGAACGTTTTGCGAACGATGTGGTGAATGCCGGTTTCACGGTGGTCATGCCAGACCTCGTTGGTACCCCCGGAAAAGACGTGTCGGGTGCGTATCTTGCATCGTCCATGTTCAAGGTGTGCATCTCAAAAGAGTTCACCAACATGGCGCTCAACAAAACGTCTCCCATCATCTCGTGGTTACGCGCACTCGCTCGTTCGCTTCATCAAGAAGTAGGCGGCAAGGGTGTTGGCGCAGTGGGAATGTGTTTCTCGGGTGGTTTCGCACTGGGAATGATGGTGGACGACATCATGATCGCACCGGTGTTGTCACAACCTTCACTTCCTTTTGCAGTGGGGAAGACCCGTGGTGCAGACCTCAACTTGTCTCCAGACGATGCCGCAGTGATTGCCGAGCGCGCAGCCGGCGGATGTCAGGTACTTGGTTTGCGATTTGACCAAGACAAGCTGGTCGGCGACAGATTCGCATCGTTGGCATCACTGCTTGGCGATTCATTTATTGCGGTAGAGATTCCGTCGCAATCGCCGAAGGATCACAGTGTTCTCACCGAACAGCGACATGAACCAAGCGTTCAGCAAGTGCTGGAATTTTTCAGCGCGAAACTGAAATAACTAACGAGGTCCGCCATCGATTGGCAACAAGGTGCCCGTGGTGTAACTGCTGGCGTCGCTTGCCAGATACAACGCAGCTCCAACAATCTCGCGCGGTTCTCCACCACGCTGAAGCATGTAGGCAGCACGTGCACGTGTTTGAAACTGTTCCATGTCCCACGCCTTTGAGATATCGGTGAGAAATGGTCCGGGAACTAAACAGTTCACGCGCACGTGTGGTGCAAAGGTTCTGGCCAGACCCATCGTGAGGTTGTTTACAGCAGCCTTTGCTGCGCCGTACACCACTTCGTTGGGCGATGGGCGAGTGCTAGCGATGGAAGAGACATTGATAATGGACCCTCCGCGAACGGCCCCGTCATTACCGGGTGTTGTCATGTGTGTTCCGATGAGCGCCGATAAACGAAATGGACCTTTGAGGTTGACGCCTAACACTTTGTCGTAGAGCTCTTCGCTGACATCTGCAAGCGATGGATACAAAGGAGACATTCCAGCGTTGTTCACCAAGATGTCGATGTGCCCAAACTCGGCAATGGCGGCATCGGCAAGACGGCCAGCGTCATCCCACGATGCAGCGTGATAGCCAATTGCTAATGCACGCCGCCCCAATGCACGTACCTCGTTTGCAACAACTTCGCAGTTCTCCCGTTTACGACTTGCGACGACAATGTTTGCGCCGTGCTCAGCGAAGGCCAGTGCCATTTCGCGACCAAGTCCACGGCTTCCGCCGGTGATGATGGCAGTGCGGCCTTCAAGAGAAAAAAGATTCGTAGTGCTCATGATGTTTCCTTTGCGCGGTATTCGGGATGAGAGAAAGAAGTAATGAGTGACGAGAGCGGTGTTTGCCCGCCATCGAGAAGGTGACGTGCAAGTAGGCCCTTGGCTGCTTTTGCATTGTGGCCACCAACAACAGCACCTTTTTTCGACACCAGGTCCACGTGGACAACATCAAGAGCATCCCAATCAAACGCACTCTTGTGCTCCAGTGGCAACAGATCGACCACAATCGTTTTCTTCACAGAAGACGCAAGCGCGGCGGTGAGGTCGTCTCGCCACCACGCGGAGACCAGACCAAGCGAGGGTAGGCGCGCCCCCATTTTCAATCTGTAGTCGGGCAATGGATCGTCGGCGCGAACCAGTCCGGCTAGCCCGGAGGGGACGAAGATTCTCTTTATGTACGCAGCGCGAGCCGACGCAGGAACAGACTGCAGATGCAGGTGGTCCCACACCACACCTGTGTATCGCTGCCACGCGGGAAGCGTGGGTGCGCCCTTCAAGGAACGATTGCACGCTTGTGCATGTGAGAGGTAAGCACCTTTCACCCCTAGAAGTTTCTGGTCGCCCCCCTTGGCCAACTGCAATGCATCGGCAATGTCGGCGCGGAAGTCGCCGAACGCTGGTCCGAAGACGCCCGAATGGAATGACCAGGGTTTCTTTGTGTTGCCGCCTGCGGCCTTGCCCTCGGAAGGTGGCAGGAGAATGACAAAAGGTGTCGCTCCCATAGTGTCGTACCCCCTTCTTTCCTCCTACGCTATGTCTATGCGAGTACACGTTGATTCATCCAAGTGCCAGGGCCACAACCGTTGTTATGCGTTAGCCCCCGAATTATTCGATGTAGACGATCTTGGAAACGCGTTTGAATTGAATGACGGTGCTGTTCCTGCCGCTCTTGAAGACAAGGCACGTTTGGCTGTGGCCAACTGCCCCGAGTTTGCAATCACCATCGAAGACTGAAATAAGGAACACCCCCAATGACTGACACCGTCTACGGCCCCGTTACCGACTGGGCAACCGACTTCGACCATGGCGCACCTGAATACAACGCCAACATCCATCAAATTTGGGATGACCTCAAGGCTGCAGGTTGCCCTATCGCACACACCGAGCGCTACGGCGGTGTGTGGTTGCCACTCACGCACGACTTGGTGAAAGAGATTGCATACGATCCTTCTCGTTTCTCCAGCCTCACTCCTGTTGTGCAGCAGTTGAAGCCAAGCCAAGCACGTGAACTCGATCCCGATGCATTGGGCGCACCAATCGGACCAGTACCGCCAATTTCTTCCGACCCACCATTCCATGCAGATGCACGTCGCATTCTCTTGCCTGCGTTTTCGCCGAAGCAGATCGACCCATTGCGCAAGGAAGTCGAAGAGATTTGTAACAAACTCATCGACGACATGGGCGATGCCGACATCATCGACGCAGCCGTTCAATACACCCAGCACATTCCGGTTCTTGTTGTTGCTCAAATGGTGGGCTTGCCATTGTCCGACGCAGATCGCTTCCGCGGTTGGGTGGACATGGTGCTCGGTGGCATCGGTGCAGAACGCACAGAAGAGCGCCTTGCTCAGTTCCAAGCAATGGATGAGTACCTCACCAAGCACATCGAAGATCACATCGAGAACCCTCGTGACGACCTAACAACCTATTTGCTGAACTCTGAAATCTTCGGCGAGAAGCTGTCGCCACGTCACGTGTTCGGAACAATTCTGTTGTTGATCATCGCTGGCATCGACACCACATGGAGCGGTATCGGTTCATCGTTGTGGCACCTCGCATCGAACCCAGTCGATCGTCGTCGTCTTGTGGAGAATCCAGAGAAGATTCCTACTGCTACCGAAGAATTCCTTCGTGCATACGCACCTGTCACCATGGCCCGCATGGTCACCGACGACATGGAATTCCACGGTGTGCAGATGAAGAAAGAAGATCGTGTTCTTCTTCCGTTCCCTGCTGCAAACCGCGACGAGAAGCAATTTGCAAATCCTGCTGTCGTAGACATCGAACGTGAAGAAAACCGTCACGCCGCATTTGGTCTCGGAATCCACCGTTGTATTGGTTCAAACCTTGCTCGTTTGGAAATGAATGTTGCCATCGAGGTTTTCCTCAAGCGCTTCCCCGATTTCGAACTCGATATGTCCGAACAAGTGACGTGGAGTTCAGGTCAGGTTCGCGGTCCTCGCAACTTGCCTTTCCGCATCAACGTTCGCGCGTAGTCACACACGCGTACCAGTCGCGACACAGCCCAGCCGTACAATGGCGGGGTCATGACGCAGCCACATTCCGCATTGCCCGGGGACAGCATCCCGCTTAACCCCGAACAGCAAGACGCGGTGTATCACCCAGGCGGTCCACTTTTGGTGGTTGCTGGTGCTGGCTCCGGAAAAACTCGCGTTCTTACACAACGCATTGCGTGGCTTATCTCTGAAGGCATTCATCCGCAGAGCATTTTGGCCATTACGTTCACCAACAAGGCCGCCGAAGAAATGCGTCATCGCGTCGCCGATCTTGTGGGTGGCGTGTCACGCAGCATGTGGGTCACAACGTTCCACAAAGCTTGCGTTCGTATTCTGCGCCAACATGCCGAATCACTCGACTACCCAAAGCAATTCACCATCTACGACTCACAAGACTCGAAGAGATTGGTGGGCTATGTCATTCGCGACATGGGGCTAGACCCCAAAAAGTTTCCTGCAAATGCATCGCAAGCACGCATCAGTTTGTGGAAGAACGAGCTTGTCACGCCCGCAACAGCATTCGACACCGCCGAGCACATTGCTGCACGTCGCCACGCAGAGATCTATCGCGAGTATCAGGCCCGTCTCGTGCGTGCCGGCGCAATGGACTTCGACGACTTGCTAGTCAACGTTGTTCGCCTCTTCGAAAAGTATCCCGATGTTCTGCGTTATTACCAAGAACGCTTCAAACACATTCTCATTGACGAGTTTCAAGACACCAACCAAGCGCAGAATCGCATTGTTCTCATGTTGGGTGAGCTACACAAGAATGTGTGCGTCGTTGGCGATAGCGACCAAAGTATTTACAAGTTCCGCGGCGCAGACATGCGCAACATTGAAGACTTTGAAAGTGCGTTTGGCGAGGCAACCGTTGTCATTTTGTCGCAGAACTATCGCAGCACTCAAACAATTCTTACGGCCGCAAACGCAGTTATCTCTCAAAACATTGGCCGTCGCCCCAAAGAACTGTGGACTTCTGCCGGAGATGGCGACCAAATAGTTCGCTATTACGCAGAAGACGAACACGACGAAGCGTCGTGGGTGTCTACAACTGCGCGAGACCTACACAACAATGACGGGCGTTCATGGGGCGACATTGCGGTTATGTATCGCACCAATGCGCAAAGCCGTGGCATTGAAGAAGCTTTTATGCGTGCCGGTACTCCGTACAAAGTGGTGGGCGGTACAAAGTTTTACGACCGTCGCGAAGTGAAAGATGCAATCGCGTATCTCAAAGCCGGCGCTAACCCACTCGACGAAATCAGCATCAAGCGTGTCCTTAATGTGCCGAAGCGTGGCATTGGCGATACCAGCATTGGCAAAGTTGACTCCTTCGCTGCTGCCAATGGAATTTCGTTTATCGATGCCATGCGCCGCGCAACTGAAGCCGGTGTTGGCGGATCAGCGGCAAAAGGAATCGCATCTTTTGTTGCACTCGTCGACCAGATGCATGCTTCGCTTGCAGACGGTCCATCGGCGTTGTTGGAACTTGCCATGAACAACAGCGGGTACCTCACTGAACTCGAGAACGAAGACACTGTTGAAGCAGCTGGTCGCCTTGAGAACATCTCAGAACTCATTGGTTCTGCTGCCGAATACACGCAGGTCGACGAATTCCTCGAACAAGTGGCGTTGGTTGCCGACACCGACGACTTAGACGGTGAAAACCACGTTGTTCTCATGACACTGCACTCGGCAAAGGGTTTGGAATATCCGGTGGTGTTCTTGGTGGGGTGTGAAGAAGGAATCTTCCCGCATAGTCGCGCACTCACCGAACCAGCAGAGCTTGAAGAAGAGCGTCGTCTTGCGTATGTGGGTCTCACGCGCGCACGCGAACGTTTGTATGTCTCACATGCATGGCATCGCATGTTGTTTGGTCAGTCGCAATACAACCCGCCATCACGTTTCCTGGCTGAAATTCCCCTTGAACTATTCGATCGTCAAGGCAATGTCGACTCTGGTTCCGACCATGGCCGCAGTTATGGGCGCACACCAGGCGACTGGCACGATGCAGAGTTGCCCTCGTACCGCCGGCGCAACGACGACGAACCAGAAGGCCGCACGTTCGGTGCAAAACGTGCAGAACGCGCTCTTCGTGCACCAGCACAGCCGCGAAACACCGAACATCTCGAGGGTCTCAAGGCCGGAGACGATGTGGAACACGCAGTGTTTGGCGAGGGCGTCGTTATCGAAATTAAGGGAACTGGCGACAAAGCCGAAGTCACTGTCCGCTTCCGCGACCGAGGAACCAAACATCTCGCATTGGCGTGGGCGCCGCTAAAGAAATTGTCATGAAGTACGCCGCGAATGCCGCGGAGTAGTAAAAAGGAAGTCATGAAGGCAGCGATCCTTATCGAAAGTCTCACCGGCAACACGTGGAAGGCGGGCGAACTCATCGCCGCAAATCTGCAGCAAGAGAACTGGTCCATCACGGGCTTGTCTGCGGTGAAGTCACCCGACCATGCATCAATTCAAGAAGCCGACACCATCATTGTTGGTACGTGGGTGCACGGACTTTTTGTCGTTGGTCAAGCTCCGTGGGCAATTGACCGTCTTCGCGCACTGCCGGCAATGTCGGGCAAAAAAGCAGTTGCGTTTTGCACATTCGCATTGAACCCGGGCAAGTCACTTGATGTAATGACCAACACGTTGTTGTCTCGCGGCGCCGACGTAGTGGGTGGTCTTGCATTGCATCGCGGAAAACTTGCTGCTCACTCAGAAGAGTTTGCAATTCGCCTCGTTGACTCCGTCAGCGCGCGCTAAGTCCGCTACGGCAGTGTGGGTGTTGTGACACCGCGCAAGTCCACATACAACGTCTTGCGGTTCTCAACAATGGGCCGAACCGCTTCAGGTAACTGAAGGTCGTCCACGGAAAGTGTTCGGCCGTCGCAATCGGTGAATTCTCGAGACCCTTGTTCATGGGTCACCAAACAGGTGGAGTCTCGGTCGGCGGGGTAGCCGTAATACACACGCCAACCGGTGGCGGGGTCGTCACCTGTGTGATCGAGAACAATCGAGCGCACGCCGTCGGGGCTCGTGAGGTCGGGGAACAGAAGCGGGCCATCTTTTGCCACTGACTTCGCCAAGGGCTCCACTTTGCCCACCTCGAACACTTTGTTGGCCACGGCGTCGGTGGGATCTGCGCGGTCATTGATGGAACCAGCCACCACCCATAGACCAGCAAAAAACAGGGCAAAGAACACAATGCCGCCCAAAACTGGCACAACAGCTCTGGCCAAAGGAGAGCGCAAGCGGGGGGTTTCCATGGCCCCCATTGTGGCGGGTTAGTGGACGAGTGCCTGTTCGGCGTAGGGTTTCTTTTCTGTGAAGCGCCCCTACCGAGTTGTTGTTGCCAAGCCAGGTCTTGATGGTCATGACCGTGGAGCCAAGACCATTACCCGTGCTCTTCGTGACCACGGGTTTGAAGTCATCTACACCGGCCTCCATCAGACCCCCGAGCAGATTGCCGAAACTGCAATGCAGGAAGACGCAGATGCCGTTGGCTTGTCACTACTTTCGGGCGCTCACAACACGCTCTTCCCACGTGTCATGGAAGAACTTGGAAACCGTGACTTGGCCGACATTCTCGTTTTCGGCGGGGGAGTCATCCCCGACGCTGACGCGCGCATTCTGCGCGAACAGGGCGTTGGCAACATCTTCGGACCAGGTTCATCATTAAAGGCCATCTGTCAGTGGCTTGAAGAAGAACTCGACAATCGCGAATAGAAATACACGGAGTAATTCATGGACCTCTTTGAATACCAGGGCAAGCAGTACTTCGCCCGTTTCGACATCCCCGTATCAAAGGGCGATGTTGCGCTCACTGTCGACGACGCCGTGAAGGCAGCCGACGCAGCTGGCTATCCGGTTGTTGTGAAGGCACAAGTGCAAGTTGGTGGACGTGGCAAGGCTGGCGGCATCAAGCTTGCAAACAACGCCGATGAAGTGCGCACACACGCAGGAAACATCTTGGGCATGGACATAAAGGGTCATGTGGTGAAGCGCGTATGGGTGGAAAACGCCAGCGACATCGCCGAGGAGTACTACGCATCGTTCACACTCGACCGCGGTGCCAAGAAGCACTTGCTCATGTTGAGCAAAGAGGGTGGCGTCGAAATTGAAGAAGTGGCGGCAACGAACCCATCGGCCATTCTCATGTTGCACATCGATCCAGTAGACGGACTCTCCGCTCCTGGCGCACTGAAAGCTGCTGTCGATGCAAAAATCTCCGAGAAGGCACAACAAGGCGTTGCTGACATCTTGGTGAAGTTGTACCGCTGCTTTACAGAGGGTGACTGCGACTTGGCAGAAATCAACCCACTTATTCTGAAGCCAACAGGTGAAGTGCACGCTCTTGACGCGAAAGTCAGTCTCGATGCCAACGCCGATTTCCGTCATCCAGAATGGGAAGAGTTCAAGGCAACAGAAGAACTCGACGCTCGCGAAAAACTTGCGCGCGAAAAGGGTCTGCAGTACATCGGTCTCGACGGAACAGTGGGCATCATCGCAAACGGTGCTGGCCTTGCAATGAGCACCCTCGACGTGGTGAACCAGGTTGGTGGCACCGCTGCAAACTTCCTGGACATTGGTGGCGGTGCAAACGCAGACCTCATGGCTGGTGCACTTGAAGTCATCAACTCCGACCAGAACGTGAAGAGCATCTTCATCAACATCTTCGGTGGAATCACCCGCGGTGAAGAAGTTGCAAAGGGAATTGTTGAAGCACTCGGCCGTGTCGACCTTCGCGCACCAATTGTTATTCGTTTGGACGGAACTAATGCCGAAGAGGGACGTTCCATCTTGGCGAATGCCGGAATTCCCGAATCAAAACTCACCAGCAAGCCAACAATGCTCGAGGCCGCACGCGCCGCAGTGGCACTCGCAAAGTAAGGACCAACGTCATGGCAATTTTCGTTAATCAAGACACCAAAGTCATCGTGCAGGGCCTTACCGGTGGTCAAGGTAAGTACCACGGACTTCGCAATAAGGCATATGGCACGCAAGTCGTTGCTGGCGTTACCCCAGGTAAGGGCGGCACCGATGTTGAAGGCATCCCCGTGTACAACAGCGTTGCTGAAGCAGTCGCTGCAACGGGAGCAACGGCATCGTTCGTTACTGTTCCGCCAAAGGCCGCGTCTGCTGCAATTCTTGAAGCTGCAGCTGCTGGTATTTCGTTCATCGTGTGCATCACTGAAGGAATTCCTGCACAAGACGAAGCACGTACGTACAACACACTTGTTCGTGATTTCCCCAATGTTCGCCTGCTTGGTCCTAACTGCCCAGGCATCATCAGCCCAGGAAAATGCAACATTGGAATTACCGCTGGTGAAATTGCAGAACTTCCATCGGCAGGTGGACCAAACGTGGGCATCGTCTCTCGTTCCGGAACACTCACATACCAAGCTCTTTATGAATTGAAGCAGCGCGGAATTGGTGTTTCGACATGCGTCGGAATTGGTGGAGACCCCGTACCTGGTACGTCATTCATCGATTGCTTGCGCGAGTTCCAGAATGATCCCGAGACGCACGCCATCATCATGATTGGTGAAATTGGTGGATCTGCTGAAGAAGAAGCAGCCGAGTTCATTAAGGCCAATGTCACGAAGCCAATGTCTGCCTACATTGCTGGTGTTACTGCACCTGCCGGAAAGAAGATGGGCCACGCAGGCGCCATTGTTTCTGGTGGCAAGGGAACAGCACAGGGCAAGATGGACGCTCTGCGCGACGCCGGCGTAAAGGTGGGTCAGAACCCGACTGAAGCGGGCGAGCTCATGGCTGAAATTGTCGCTGGGCTGCGCTGAGTGCCACGCGCACTTCTTTCCGTTTACGACAAGACCGGAATCGTTGAGTTCGCCTCAGCGCTTCACGCATTGGGCTGGACTCTTGTTTCCAGCGGTGGCACAGCAAACACTCTCTCCACAGCTGGTGTACCTGTACAAGATGTTGCAGAGATAACGGGTCTCGCACCCATTCTTGATCATCGCGTTGTCACTCTGCACCCAAAGATTCACGGCGGCATCTTGGCGGATCGCAACAAAGCCGAACACCTCGATGAACTAGAACAACACGGCATCGATGAGATTGATTTGGTTGTTGTCAATTTGTACCCGTTCGGTACAAACCCAAGTGTTGAACTCATCGACGTTGGCGGCCCGGCAATGGTGCGCGCTGCTGCAAAGAATTTCGCCCATGTTGGTGTTGTTGTAGACACAGCCGACTACGCCGATGTGTTGGAGATGATTGAAGGCGGATACTTCGGAATTTCTGCTCGGCGCGTGTTGGCGCAAAAGGCATTTCGCATCACCAGTGCCTATGACGCCGCCATTGCATCGTGGCTTGCCGACGAAAGTCCCGACCGTGCAAGCGCCACCGTGCCACCCATTCTCACCATGGTTGCTGAACGCGCCGAAGTATTGCGCTACGGCGAAAACCCACACCAAACAGGTGCGCGTTATCGACTTCCTGGTGTGGAGAGCTGGTGGGATTCTGCCGTGCAGTTGAACGGCAAAGAAATGTCGTATCTCAATGTGTTGGATACCGAAGCTGCATGGCAACTCGTTAGCGCATTTGACCGACCAGCAGCAGTGGTGGTGAAGCACGCCAACCCGTGCGGTGTTGCACTTGCGCCCACCATTTTCGACGCCTATACCCGCGCCCACGCCGCAGACCCAGTCAGCGCGTTCGGCGGAATCATCGCTGTGAACGGCGAAGTGAATGAGGCAACAGCAAAAGAGATCGCACAGATCTTTACTGAAGTTGTTATTGCGCCATCGTTTACCGCGGAAGCACTTGAAATTCTGTGCGCGAAAGAAAATCTTCGTCTCATTGAAGCGGTCGCACCGTTTCACTCAATGGCCATCAACGTTCGTTCTATTGACGGCGGGTTGTTGGTGCAACAAGTTGATGAAGTAGACGAGCCGCTTGACGATTTCACTGTCGTTACCGAACGTGCACCAAACGACATTGAATGGCAAAACCTACTGTTGGCGTGGCAAACGGTTGCCGCAACATGGAGCAACGCCATCGTGTTGGCAAACAATGATGTTGTTGTTGGAATCGGTGGAGGACAGCCCAACAGGGTCGACGCAGCACGCATTGCCATTGGTCGCGCGGGTGAGTCCACTCGCGGTTCTGTGGCCGCAAGCGATGCGTTCTTCCCATTCGGCGATACGGTCAAAGAGTTGGCCGCCGCAGGCGTCACTGCCATTATCCAACCCGGTGGCAGTGTGCGGGATTCTGCATCCATCTCGGCGGCCAACACTCACGGGATCGCCATGGTGTTCACCGGAACCCGCCACTTCCGCCACTAGCGAAGTCGTAGACTGCATAAATGGCACGAATCGGAGACCTTCTGGCTGCAGGCCGCACGTTCTCGTTCGAGTTCTCGCCCCCAAAGTCCGCTGCCGGCTCAATGTCTCTTGGGCGCACTATTGCCGAACTTGAGCCTTTGGCCCCTTCGTTTGTGTCGGTCACATACGGCGCTGGCGGGTCTACCCGCGAACACACACGCGACACCGTTTTGTGGGTGAAGAAGGAAACGAATGTTCCGCCCATGCCGCATCTCACCTGTGTTGGTCATACGCGTGAGGAAATCACCGACATCATTTCCACGTATGTAGAAGCCGGAATTGAAAACGTATTGGCTCTTGCAGGTGACCCACCAAAGAACCCTGGCGATGCTGCGCCAAGTGATTTCACCTATGCCCTTGAACTTGTGGAGCATCTGCGCACAATCAGCGATGTGGGTATCGGCGTTGCCGCGCATCCCGAAGGACATCCGCGCTCACCAGATCTCGCCACCGATCGTCGACATCTTGCCGAGAAGTTACGCGTGACCGATTTTGCCACTACGCAGTTCTTCTTCGACATTGATCATTACTTGTCGCTTGTGAATGACCTTGCCGACCTAGGTGTGACAAAGCCAGTGGTGCCCGGCATTATGCCTGTCACAAACATTGCGCAAGTCGAGCGCATGGCAGAACTCTCCGGAGCTGCATTCCCATCGTGGTTGCGAGAGAAGTTGGAAGCAGGAAACTCTGCTGAAGAAGTTCGCCAAATCGGTGTCGATGCTGCAACTGAATTGTGCGCTCAGTTGCTTGAAGCGGGTGCACCTGGTTTGCACTTCTACACATTGAACAAGTCAACAGCCACTCGGGAGATCTACGCCCAATTGGGCCTTCCGGTTGCATAACCCCTCGCTTATGAGTACATCAGATCTTCACAACACGAATAGTGGAACGCCTGCGTGGGGCACCCGACGCGGTCCGGTTGTTCCTTATGTTCCAGGCCTCGATGGTCTTCGTGCACTAGCTGTTCTCGCGGTCATCGTCTATCACGCAAATCGTGAATGGCTCGGCGGCGGCTTTCTTGGCGTTGAAGTGTTCTTCGTTATCTCGGGCTATCTCATCACGCTGTTGCTTATTGCAGAACGTGAACGAGTGGGCACCGTGTCGCTGGGTGATTTCTGGTTGCGTCGTGCGCGTCGATTATTGCCCGCCTTGTTCACGTTGCTTATCGGCACCATTACGTACTGTGCATTGTTCGAGCAAGACAGGCTGGGGAAACTGCGTGGCGATGTCGTCGCTGGCGTTTTGTATGGGTCGAACTGGTTTCAAGTGTGGACAGGTTCTTCGTACACAACAGCATCTGAATTCGCGCCACTTCGACACCTGTGGTCTCTTGCGGTAGAAGAGCAGTTCTACATCATCTGGCCTGTTGTTATGTATGTGCTGCTCCGTCGACTCGGAAGCAAAACACTGCCAGTTATTGGGCTTTTCTTCACTGCACTGGCTGCTGCGGTTGCTGTGTACACCGCAGTGGTCTTTCGTGCGGGCCCCACAAATACGCAAGCAAAGACACCAGATCAATACATGGAACTATTTGGTCGCACGGTGTTGCGTACAGATTTCTTGTATCTCGGCACCCTCACACGTGCCACCGGCTTGTTGTTGGGTGCAGCACTCGCAACTTTGTGGCGACCATGGGCCATACGCCGTGGTCGCGCAGGCTCGAATGCAAATGGACTCGATGTATTGGGCGTTCTTGCTATTGCGTCGCTCGCATGGATGTGCTGGAAGTTCCGCGAAGTAGTTCTTGTGGAGAATGTGGGAACCGAGGCCTATGCATTGTTGTATCGCGGTGGTCTTGTGCTTGTGGGTATTGCCACCATGGTGGCCATTGCAACGGTCACACACCCGCGTTCACGTCTTGGAAAGTACGTGGTGGGAACACCGGTGCTGGTGTGGATTGGTAAGCGTTCGTACGGTTTGTATCTGTACCACTGGGTCATTTTCCAGGCGTATCGCAAGAGCGCAGGTGTGGCACTCAACGCACAAGAGTTCATTGCCCTTATGGCAATCACGTTGGTCGTTACTGAAGCGTCGTATCAGTTCATTGAGACTCCAATTCGCACTGGTCGGGCCCGCGATGCATGGCTGGCCTGGCGGTCGCGTGGGAATGGTCTCCGTGGCCCACTTCCCATCATCGGTGCAACACTGGCAATAGTGCCGTTGTTCTCCGTGGTCAGCATGGTGGGCGCAAAAGTTATTGAAGACGATGTCACGTCGAACCTCGACGACAACGAAGGTGCTGTTGTCACTATTCCGTCTACCACTCTTCCTTCCGGAACCACACTTGTCCCGGTTGTCACCACCACGGTTCCATCAAAGAAGATCGATGTTCTTGCGGTAGGCGACTCGGTCATGTTGGGATCTGCTCGGAAACTCACTGCGCGCGGTCTACTGGTGAATGCCGAAAAGAATCGACAAGTACTCGAAGCACTTCAGGTCTTCAACTACTACAGGTCCATTAATGAACTCGGCGAGAACGTTGTTATTCACCTCGGCACTAATGGCACAACGAAGGAAGCCACATTCGACAGGGTGCTGAGGCCATTGTCAGATGTGGACAGGGTGTTGGTCCTTACCGTGAGGGTTCCTGGCCGCGAGTATCAGAACATCAACAACAAGATCATCAATGCATTGCCATTGAAGTATCCGAACGTCACGATTCTTGATTGGCTGGCGTATTCCAAGTCTCACAAGGACTGGTTCGCCTCCGACGGAGTTCACCCCAATTCGTTGGGCCAGGACCAATACGTCGACTTCATTATGAAGGGCCTTGGCCGCTAGTTCTCGGGCATTTCAGCCCGTTTGCATTGGGTCAATGGGCGGTCTCGTGCCTACGCTTATGGCATGACAACTCCCGTTCGTATCGCCGTCACCGGTGCAGCCGGTCAAATCGGTTACAGCCTCCTTTTCCGTATCGCTTCTGGTGCAGTGTTTGGTCCAAACACTCCCGTCATCTTGCAGCTTCTTGAAATCACACCAGCGCTTGGTGCGTTGGAAGGTGTGCGCATGGAACTCGACGACTGTGCGTTCCCGCTTTTGTCGGGTGTTGTCTGCACCGACAATGCAGAGACTGCATTCGGCGACGCAGATGCAGCATTCCTTGTTGGCGCAATGCCACGCAAAGATGGCATGGAGCGCGGTGATCTTCTCAGCGCAAACGGCGGCATTTTCAAACCACAGGGCCAAGCACTTGGCGCGGCCGCAAAGAAGGACGTGAAGGTTCTTGTTGTGGGTAACCCAGCAAACACAAACGCAGTCATCGCAATGAATAACGCAAAGGGTCTCGACCCAAGCCGTTTCACCGCCATGACACGCCTCGACCACAACCGTGCTCTGACTCAGTTGGCAACAAAGGTGGGCAAGCCCGTTACCGACATCAAGAAGATGACCATTTGGGGTAACCACTCCAGCACGCAGTACCCAGACCTTTTCCATTGCGAAGTAGGCGGTCAGAACGCAGCGCAACTTGTGAACGACCAGGCATGGTTGGAGAACGATTTCATCCCCACCGTTGCAAAGCGCGGCGCCGCAATCATCAAGGCTCGTGGTTTGTCGTCTGCTGCGTCTGCAGCAAACGCAGCTATCGACCACATGCATTCGTGGGCCATGGGAACACCTGCAGGCGACTGGGTGTCTATGGCAATTCCGTCAGACGGCAGCTATGGCGTGCCAGAGGGAATCATCTCGTCATTCCCATGTGTTTGTAAAGACGGCCAATACAGCATCGTTCAAGGTCTCGACATTGACGACTTCAGCCGTGCACGCATCGATGCGTCGGTTGCTGAACTTGTTGAAGAGCGTGACGAAGTAAAGAAGCTCGGCCTCATCTAATGAATCCGGCGGCGCTGGTCAATACAGATCGGTGGCCGTTAGAGAGTGACGCAATCATTGCGCCACTGAAGCAACAGTTTCAGGCAGAACACATTGCAATTTTGCCTGGATTCATTCGGGAAGAAGCACTTGCGCAACTGGTTCGCGAATGCGACGAACTAGCAACAATTGCGTATCACACCGACAACAACGCCAATCTCGATGTAGTTGCGTACGACCAGTTTCCTGCACATTCCATGATTCGCGCTCTCTACGAGTGGGACCCTCTTATGGAATTCGTTGCGCGCGTCTTGGGTCATGATTCGCTGTACCGATATGCAGATCCGTTCGGTGCACTCAACTTGTCGGTGATGCGCGACGGACACATGCTGGGCTGGCATTTTGATCAAACAGATTTCGTTGTCAGCATCGCGCTTCAGCCTTCGCTCACGGGCGGACATTTCGAGAATGTGCCAATGATTAGAAGCCAGAAAGATGACAATGTCGACGTTGTTGCGGCAGTTCGTGCGGGGGAGAGGCCCGATCTTGTACGAACGGAACCAATGACTCCCGGAACATTGATGATCTTCAACGGACGCTGGAGTTATCACCGCGTGACAACAGTGCATGGCGATGTGCCTCGGCACGTTGCGTTACTTGCATACGACACCAAGCCCGGAACAGATTCAAACGATGAATTGAAGTTGGCTCGGTATGGACGGTTGCCCGTATGAATGACGATGTCATGTTGATCGGCGAAGGTTTCTCTGGCGATGGGGCGAATGCAGCCCATGTCAACATCGTGATGGGTCCGCGTAATGGTCCGGTCGGAACTGCGTGGGCGACTGCTCTCGCTACTCCGTCCACAGGACATGTTCCGTTTGTTGCTGTGGCAGCACCGGGCGTTCCTCTTCGGCCCTTCACATTGTTTGTGAACAAAGCAGCAATTGAGAATGATCAACACGGCCAACTCACGTGGGGCGCCGCGCAAGCGGGGCTCGCCGCCGGTATGGGAACTGCGTACAAGAACTTCGCTTTTCGCGGGAGGGAAGACTTCGTGGTGATTGCCGCGATGTGGGTAAACCCGGCCGCCGACAACGAGGAATCCGTCTTCACCAACAATCGCGATGCCACCGTGGCGGCCATCGCAATGTGTTCGAGACCGGCTCAGGCCATAGCGGTCGACATAGAGGCGATGCTCTCGCCGTCTAACCCGTACTTTCGGAAATAGCCCTCCCAAGTTGCGCGAGGGGATTCCATCTGATTGAATACCTGACTAATCAAGTCGGAATTATCAGGAATCTCCCGTATGTCAACCACGCAGCCAGAAACCTCACAGGCGCATCAGCACTTCAGCGTTGGCATTCAGATGGCCCCTGAGAGCCCTCTGAAAGCCCGCCAGTGGACCGTAGGCGTCCTGATCGCACTTGGTGTCAGTGTGTTGACTGTGGCCAGTCTGGCGTTCGGTAGCAACGCCGACGCATCTCCCGTTGGAACAACCGATACCGCTGTGGTGTCGCGCTAAGCCGACCTACACGTACTCGGTATTGCTGCGCACTGCAGTGAATGCAGAATCGAGCGCACCAAAAACAGGGGCGCAGTCAACGATGCGTTGGGTGTCGCCGCTGACCTGTACAAGACCCTTAATGAACAGTTCCTGTGCAGGCACTTTTTCCGTGGCGATGTCAACAGACGAAGCCCAGGATTGTTCCATGCGTACGTCTTCTTGCGGCGCTGGACCCGGGCCAAACGATGCAATGCCGTCGCCCACTTGCAGGTGATACACGATGGTGCCTTCAGGGCCGTCGGTGACAACCTGAGTGACTCCAATAGACATTGACTGAGCAAGTGTCGCTAGGGATTCCGACGCAGCCACTTCGGCTTGCATGGCTTCAATCCATTCGAGACTGAGATAACGCATATGCACAGTCTGCCTAGCGACAAGTGAAGAAGCGACATGAAGGGAAAGAACCCAGACATGCAAAAGGGCCCGAGCATTTCTGCCCGGGCCCTTTCGACGAAGTGTGAATTACAGGTTGGCCGTAAGAGTTGCGCTCTGGCGGCTGGAACGAACAACCGATGCTGCAAGAACCACGGTGGCAACCGCAGCAATTACAAGACGGGTTCCGTCCTTGTCCTGGTTCGAGATGATTGCAGGAAGAATCAACAACGACACAAGGTTCATCACCTTGATCAGTGGGTTGAGTGCAGGACCTGCAGTGTCTTTGAATGGGTCACCAACGGTGTCAGCAATAACTGCTGCCTTGTAAGGCTCTGAACCCTTACCGCCGTGGTTTCCGTCTTCGATGTACTTCTTCGCGTTGTCCCATGCACCACCTGCATTGCTGAGGTAGTTCGCCATGAGCTGGCCGGTGAGGATGACTGCAGCAAGGAATCCACCAAGTGCTTGCCAACCAATTCCGAATCCAACGATGACTGGCGTGAGCACTGCGAGAAGAGCTGGTGTTGCCAACTCACGCAGTGATGCTTCTGTACAGATGTCGATGACTGGACCGTATTCAGGCTTCTTTGTTCCAGCCATGATTCCGCCATCGCGGAACTGGTTACGAACTTCCTGAACAACAACACCAGCTGTACGGCCTACGGCGCGAATGGAAAGTGCTGAGAACAAGAATGGCACTGCACCACCGATGAGAAGACCAATGAAGATCTTCGGGTCGGCGACGTTGATGGCCAATTCTTTCGCCTTGAACACACCATCGGCAAGGCTCTCGGCTTCAATGCCAAGTTCCGTACCAGCGGTTTCAATGAACGACGCAAACAATGCAACTGCAGCAATAACTGCAGAACCGATTGCGAAGCCCTTTGTTACAGCCTTGGTGGTGTTACCCACTGCGTCAAGGCTGACCATGATGCGCTCTGGTTCACCGTGGAACTCGCCAGACATTTCTGCAATACCTGCAGCGTTGTCGGACACTGGACCAAAGGTGTCTTCAGAAACGATGACTCCTGTTGTTGCGAGCATTCCCATGCCGCACAATGCGACGAGGTAAAGCGAGAAGGTGAGGTTTCCGCCACCAAGACCAAGTGCAACACCAATTGCAACAGCAATTGCAATAACTGCGTACACGCTTGATTCAAGGCCGTATGCGGTACCCGACAAGATTGCGGTTGCTGGACCAGTTTCGGCTGATTCTGCAATTTCCTTCACGGGTGCGTGGTGAGTAGCGGTGTAGTACTCGGTGAGACGGCTGACCAACTGTGCAAGCACAAGACCAACTGCTACAGCACCGAATACGCGCCAACCGGCACCGGTCATTACGTCGATGCCCTTTTCTTTCACGACTGCATCGGACAACGTTGTTGCCTTGTTGCCTACGTACGAGAGCGCAAGTGCAAGTGTTCCGACGAGTGTGAGAGAACCAGCAACAAGGAAGCCCTTGTTGATTGGCTTCAACGCATCTGTTTCGCCTTCTTTTGCCTTCACTGCGAAAACGCCAGCAATTGATGCAATAACACCAATTGCGCGCGCTGCAAGTGGGAACACAAGTCCCATGGCTGGGTTAAGACCGATTGAGTTGAACGCTGCAACGCCAAGGATGATTGATGCAACAAGCGTTACTTCATAGCTCTCGAAAAGGTCAGCGGCCATACCGGCACAGTCGCCCACGTTGTCGCCTACGTTGTCGGCGATTGTTGCGGGGTTGCGTGGGTCGTCTTCTGGAATCCCTGCTTCGACCTTTCCAACAAGGTCAGCACCTACGTCGGCTGCCTTGGTGAAAATTCCACCGCCAACGCGGAGGAAGAGAGCAAGAAGTGATCCACCAAAACCGAAACCAACAAGCATGACGCTTGATGTGTTTTGGAAGATCATGATGATTCCTGTTGCACCAATGAGACCAAGTCCGACGGTGAACATGCCAGCAACACCACCCGTGCGGAAGGCAACAGTGAGCGCCTTCGGCATTGAATTGGTGAGCGCGGCTGCTGCCGTACGTACGTTGCCTCGTGTTGCAAGGGTCATGCCGATGTATCCGGTGAGACCGGATGCGAGACATCCGAGGATGAATGCGACCGTTCGCCAAATGCCAGCCTGTACGAATGACAATGCTTCGGTCTTATCCCCCTTCAGAATCGCGGTTGACGTGACGAACACGATGATTGCAAGAGGAATCAGGATGACACCAATGGTCTTGAACTGACGCTTGAGGTATGCCCAAGCGCCTTCCTGAATCGCTAATGCGATCTCTTTCATCTTTGGCGTACCTTCGTCGGCCGCCATGACTGAGCGGACCAAGAAGAACCCAACGGCGATGGCAAGGATCGCTGCTGCGGCTGAAAGCCACAACACCGCCCATTCTCCGCCCTTGAGTACGAACTCTTGGTAACCGCCCTCAGCTGCAAATATTCCTGACACCGAATGAACTCCTGGCAGGTTGGGGGGACCCGCGAAACGGGACCCTCTGAGTGGACAGGACAACAGTAGTGAACTACGACACCAATTGGAGAACTTCACAAGTTGGTCGCCAGGGGCCCGAGAGGGGTACCGTTTCCCTCGAGTTTGCAAAGGCGGGAAAACCCCGCCCGCAAGGAGTCCCCATATGGCACAAGTAGTCACGAGCCACCGCGGTCCGGTCACGGGCACCGCGAATCGAGCAAAGAAGCGTCGTCCCTTCCTGATTGACCTCTATTCCACGGCAGTGGGCAAGAAGTACGTCATGGCGGTCACAGGCATTGCCATGATGGGCTTTGTCCTCTTCCACATGATCGGCAACCTGAAGATGTATGCGGGTGCATCCGACCTGGACCATTACGCGCACTTCCTGCAGACACTTCTGTATCCGCTTGCCCCCAAGGGCTGGGTGCTGTGGATTCTTCGTGGTGGCCTCATCACCATGTTGTTCTTGCACCTTCATGCTGCATGGTCGCTCACACGTCTGAATCGTGAAGCGCGTCCCGTGAAGTACCAAAGTGCCCGCGACTACCAAATCGCAAACTTTGCAAGTCGCACAATGCGCTGGTCGGGAATCATCGTTCTTTCGTTCATCGTGTGGCACTTGCTTGACTTGACCTTCGGTGTTGTGAACTCCGAAGTGGGCAACATGGTGGCTTATGAAGGCGACACTGAAAAAGTCAAAGCCGTCTACGTCAGCGTTATTGCCAGCTTCGAGCGCACACCAGTTGCTTTGTTCTATGTAGTAGCCAACATCTTGTTGGGCATTCACCTTTTCCACGGCGCATGGAGCATCTTCCAGTCGCTTGGCTGGAACAATCCACGATTCAACAAATGGCGTCGCGCATTCGCCACCGGATTCGCAGCCATCGTTGTTATCGGAAACGTCTCATTCCCTGTCGCCGTTATGGCTGGCGTTATTAGTTAATCGAAGAAAGAGATACTCATGAGCCTCACAGATCAACTCCTCGCACAAAACACAGTGCAACTCGACAGCAAGATTCCTGCTGGCGCCATGGCGGACAAGTGGAACACCTACAAGTCCGACATGAAGTTGGTGAACCCCAACAACAAGCGCAAGTTCAAAGTCATTGTTGTTGGCACCGGACTCGCTGGCGCATCAGCAGCAGCAACGCTTGCAGAACTTGGTTATCAAGTAGATGCATTCACGTTCCACGACTCCGCACGTCGTGCTCACTCAATTGCAGCACAGGGCGGAATCAACGGAGCAAAGAACTACAAGGGTGACGGCGACAGCATTCACCGTTTGTTCTACGACACCGTCAAGGGCGGCGACTTCCGCGCACGCGAAGCAAACGTTCATCGTCTCGCCGAAAACAGCGTTGACATCATTGACCAAATGGTGGCCCAGGGTGTTCCGTTCGCCCGTGAATACGGTGGTCTTTTGGACAACCGTTCATTCGGTGGTGCACAGGTCAGCCGTACGTTCTACGCACGCGGTCAAACCGGTCAGCAGCTTCTGCTTGGCGCATACCAGCAGTTCTCACGCCAAGTAGGCCTTGGTGGTATTCGCTTGTTCAACCGTTCCGAACTGATCGACATCGTTGTTGTCGACGGTCGTGCAGCCGGAATTGTTGTTCGTGACCTTGTCACTGGCGAACTCACATCGCACTCGGCACACGCCGTGGTACTTGCAACAGGTGGATACGGAAACGCATTCTTCTTGTCAACAAATGCAATGGCGTGCAACGTCACTGCAGCATGGCGTGCACACCGCAAGGGCGCATTGTTTGCAAACCCCTGTTACACCCAGATTCACCCCACCTGTATTCCACAGAGCGACGACAGCCAGTCGAAGTTGACACTCATGTCAGAATCGCTTCGTAACGACGGTCGCGTGTGGGTGCCAACAAACCCAGACGAAACTCGTCCGGCTCACGAAATTCCTGAGAGCGAGCGCGACTACTACCTCGAGCGTTTGTATCCATCGTTCGGCAACCTTGCACCGCGCGACATTTCGTCACGTGCCGCAAAGCGTGCTGTTGACAAGGGTCTTGGCGTTGGTCCAAAGAAGAACGGCGTCTACCTCGACTTCTCCGATGCCATTAATCGCCTCGGTCGCGATGTGGTGGAAGAGCGCTACGGAAACCTCTTCGAGATGTACGAGCGCATTGCGGGCGAAAACCCATACGACACACCAATGCGTATTTATCCAGCGTCTCACTACACCATGGGTGGCTTGTGGGTTGACTACGAACTCATGACCAACATTCCTGGTTTGTATGCAGCAGGTGAAGCAAACTTCTCCGACCATGGCGCAAACCGTCTTGGTGCATCTGCACTCATGCAAGGTTTGTCAGATGGTTACTTCGTATTGCCGTACACAATTGGCAACTACTTGGCACCAATGCTGAACAAGCCAATGCCAGGCACCGATCACCCAGAGTTCAAAGCCGCAGAAGCTGCAGCAAAGGAACGCTTCGCTGGGTACCTCGCAATCGGCGGAACAAAGTCTCCTGACTTCTTCCATCGCGAACTCGGAAAGATCATTTGGGATTACTGCGGCATGGAGCGCACCGAACAAGGTCTCGAGAAGGCACTGTCGGAAATCCCTGCTCTCTATGAAGAGTTCAAGAAAGACCTGCGCGTCACCGGCGACGGCGAAAGCATGAACCAAACCTTGGAAAAGGCTGGCCGCGTCGACGACTTCTTCCAGTTGGGAATGCTTATGTGCAAGGACGCGCTCGACCGCAAGGAAAGCTGCGGTGGTCACTTCCGTGCCGAGTACCAAACCGACGAAGGCGAAGCATTGCGCGACGACGACAACTACTGCCACGTGTCTGCATGGCAGTGGGGCGGCGACCCAATGAAGCCAGTCCTCAACGTGGAAAAACTGGATTTCGAAGAAGTTCACCTTGCAACAAGGAGCTACAAGTGAGCAACACAATCAAGAACATCACGCTGAAGATCTGGCGCCAAGCCGGTCCTACAGCAAAGGGTTACTTCGAAACTCACAACATTCCCGAAATCACCGATGAAGCGTCGTTCTTGGAGATGCTCGACATCTTGAACGATCGTTTGGTCACCGAAGGAAAAGAAGCCGTTGTCTTTGACCACGACTGTCGCGAAGGAATTTGCGGTACGTGCTCATTGATGATCGACGGACAGGCACACGGACCACAGCGTGGAACCGCAACCTGTCAGTTACACATGCGCAAGTTCAAAGATGGCGACTCCATCACCATCGAGCCATGGCGTGCATCTGCGTTCCCGCTCATCAAAGACCTCATGGTCGACCGCTCAGCATTTGACCGCATCATCGAATCTGGCGGGTACATCACCGCTGAAACCGGTGGTGCTCCCGATGCAAACCTCATTCCCATTGCAAAGCCAATTGCTGACGCTGCAATGGACTCTGCGGAATGCATCGGATGTGGTGCATGCGTGGCAGCCTGCCCCAATGGCGCAGCAAACCTGTTCACAGCGGCGAAGGTGGCACACCTCAATCGCCTGCCACAGGGCCAGGCAGAGCGCTACAGCCGTGTTGAGACCATGGTGGAGACCATGGACGAGCATTTCGGTTCCTGCACCAACCACGGCGAGTGTGAGGCTGCATGTCCGAAGGAAATCAGCATCGACGTCATTGCACTCATGCACAAGGACTACCGCAAGGCAAAGTTTGCTAACCGCAAGGACCTTGCACGTTCATAATTTCTGAACAAATTGAGAAAAGGGGTCGGGGCGTCAGCCTCGGCTCCTTTTTCATTTTCTTCCACTGTGAGAGTGAGCGAATGCGGGGGTACTGTCACACCTATGACTACGCATGAAGTGCCCGCGTCCCTTCCCACCACACTCGGTGCATTGCGTGCCTCAGGGTGGCAATCACTTCCCATCAAAGAAGAACTACGCCGCAATGCAGTGCGCAACATCTCTGAGGGCAAGCCACTCTTCGAAGGTGTCATGGGATACGAAGACACCGTGATGCCACAGCTTGAGAACGCGTTGCTTGCCGGTCACGACGTGGTGTTTCTTGGTGAGCGTGGACAAGCAAAGACCCGAATGATTCGTTCGCTCACCAACTTGTTGGACGAGTGGATGCCCATAGTTGCTGGTTCGGAAATTAACGACGATCCGTACAACCCTGTGTCTCGTCACGCAAAGAACGCCGTTGCAGACAACGGTGACAACACACCCGTTACATGGGTGCATCGCAGCGAGCGCTTCGGTGAGAAGTTGGCAACGCCCGACACATCCATCTCTGACCTCATTGGTGAAGTTGACCCCATCAAGGTGGCCGAAGGTCGCTACCTCAGTGACGAGCTCACCTTGCACTACGGACTTGTTCCCCGCACCAACCGTGGCATTTTCGCCATTAACGAATTACCCGACCTCAGCGAGCGAATCCAGGTGGGATTGTTGAACGTTCTTGAAGAACGCGATGTGCAGATTCGCGGATACAAGATCAGCCTTCCCATCGACGTGTTGCTTGTTGCATCCGCAAACCCGGAGGACTACACCAACCGTGGTCGCATCATCACTCCGTTGAAAGACCGTTTCGGTAGCCAAATTCGTACGCACTATCCGCTCGATGTGGAAACTGAAATTGCCATCATTCGCCAAGAAGCACGCCCTGCGTCTATTGGCGATGTGGCAGTCACTATGCCCGAGTTCATGGAGCACATCATCGCCACGTTCTCGCAGCAAGCACGTAGCAGTAGCCATGTCAACCAGCGCAGTGGTGTTTCCGTTCGTTTGTCGGTGAGTAACTACGAAATCCTCAGTGCAAACGCTGTTCGACGCGCGCTTCGAGCAGGCGAGCGCAACGTTGCGCCACGCGTCAGCGATCTTGACGCGCTTGCTGCATCTACGGGCGGAAAAGTGGAGATTGAGTCGTTAGAAGAAGGCCGCGAGTCGCAAATTCTGCAACAACTCATTTCGCAGGCAGTTCTTACGGTGTACAAAGAAATGACTGCAGGAGTGTCAATGGCCGAAGTAGTCACTGCATTCGAACAGGGAACTATTGCTCACGTGGGTGAAGATGTCCCAAGTGCAGATCTCATTGCGCTTCTTGCACAAATTCCTTCGCTTCAAACACCTGTCACTGTTGTAACGGGCGGAGACACCACTCCTGCCGTTGTTGCAAGTGCTGTGGAATTCATTCTTGAAGGACTGCACCTCACACGACGTCTCAACAAAGACGCATCGGGTGCTCGCGCCACCTACCGTTCGCGCAGTCTGTAGCAGTTAAATGACAAACGGAGAGCGAGTCCACAATTCGCCGGTGTCATTGCGCGCGGCATTTGTTGCTTCGCCCTTCAATGTCACCACGGGTATGGCTTCGTTCAATCCGCGCAAAGTGAGTGGCTCGTGAGGAACAGCAACAACACCTTCGGGCAAGTTTTCAATTTGGTCCAGCGGAATAATGACTTCGTATGGTTGCGCGGCATCGCACAAACGAGCAGCCATATTCACAGCGGTACCGATGTAGTCGTCACCTTCAAACAGCAACGCCAAACCCGACGCCATTCCAATACGAATGGCCAGCGGTGCGCACGGAACTTCGGACTTCTTTTGCAACTCGAGCGAGAAGGTGACTGCATCGCGCTGGTCAACAGCCACGATCATGCAGCCGTCACCCAGCCATTTGGCAATACGCACACCGGTTTCCGATGCAACGTCACGAGTAACAGCACGCCACGCAGCCAACAATCGCCCCGCGGCGTCGTCTCCGTTCTCGGTGGTGAAGTTGGTGAACCCCGAGATGTCGACGAATACAAATGTTCGTGGTACTCGCATGCTGGCATCCACCTTAGAGCAAGTAGGTTGCGCTTATGACCGCAAGGTTCACCTATTCCCGTTGGGACGGCACCCAAACCGGCTTCAGCATGGACGCCGACGACCTTCTTGCCGAGATGACCGACGATCTCATGTACCACGGCGATGTCAATGCGGCTCTTCGACGTTTAATGCGCGAAGGAATGACCGATAAAGACGGAAACCGAATAGAGGGTCTTCGCGAGATGATGGACAAAATCCGTCAGAGGCGTAAAGAAATTGAAGAGAGTGGTGACCTTGGCGGTGTCTACGCCGAAATTGCCGAAGCTCTCAAAGACATCATTGATGAGGAACGTCACGCAGTAGAAAACGCAGTGCGTGACGCCGAAGCATCGGGCGACGAACGCCGTGCACAAACCGCACAAGACGCTGCCATGGAACGCAATTTCCGCCTGGACATGATGCCTGACGACCTGGCCGGCATGGTGCGCGAATTACAGAACTACGACTTTGAGTCGCAAGAAGCACGCCAACGTTTTGAAGAGATGTTGGACAAACTGCGCCAACAAATGATGCAACAAGTGGTGGATCAAATGTCTGACGGAATGCAGAACATGCAGCCCGAAGACATGGCGCGCATGAAAGACATGATGGCTGCGTTGAACGACATGTTGGACAAGCGCGAACGCGGAGAAGATCCAGAATTCGAAAAGTTCATGGAAGAGTTCGGCGACTTCTTCCCCGAGAACCCTGAAACTCTCGACGAGTTGTTGGAGAACATGGCACAGCGCATGCAGGCCATGCAGAACTTCATGAACTCGCTCACTCCAGAGCAACGTTCACAACTACAGCAGTTGTCTGAACAGCTCATGGAAGACATGGACCTCAATTGGCAGGTGCAGCAACTAGGGGAGCGCTTGCAGCAGCTATTCCCGCAGCCGGGAAATGGCCAGGGCTACAACTTCCGTGGCGAACAGCCCATGGACATGCAACAGGCAATGCAGGCAATGCAGGAAATGGCCGACTTGGACGCCATGGAAAACATGATGCGCCAGGCCGCCGGCCCGTCTCAACTGGGCGAATTCGACCTCGACAAAGTGCAAGAGATTCTTGGTGAGCAAAGCGCCCAGTCGCTCCAGCGCCTCGCAGAAATGACAAAAGTGCTTGAAGAGGCAGGGCTCATTAATCGCAAAGAAGGACGCGTAGAACTCACACCACGCGGTTTGCGAGCAATTGGCAACAATGCATTACGCGAACTCTTCGGCAAGTTGTCGAAAGACAAGTTCGGCCAACATCGCATGCACGACGAAGGCATGGGCCACGAGCGCACGTACGACTCAAAGCCATATGAATTTGGTGACCCATTCCGTTTAGATCTTCAACGCACCATTCGCAACGCGTTGTCGCGAAACGGAACAGGTACTCCGGTCACGTTGACGCCGGAAGATTTTGAAATTGAGCGCACAGAACACACATCGCGATCGTCCACTGTGTTGCTTCTCGACTTGTCGTATTCAATGGTGCAAGCTGGGCGATTCGTGCCTGCGAAGAAAGTGGCCATGGCTATGCATTCGCTCATTTCTTCCCAGTTTCCACGCGATTTCCTCTCCATTATCGGGTTCAGCAGCGTGGCCTATCCCATTCGTCCTGAAGACCTTCCAGAGGTCAGTTGGGATCAAGAGTGGGGCACAAATATGCACCAAGCATTCGACATGGCGCGCAAGCAATTGGCGAAGCAAACAGGCACCAAGCAGATCATCATGATCACCGACGGTGAACCCACCGCTCACATCACGCCAGACGGTTACCCCATCTTCACGTATCCCTACATTCAGGAATCGGTGGACTACGCCATGCGAGAGGTGAAGCGCTGCACCAAGGACAACATCACCATCAACTTCTTCGTGCTCGACGCCAGCAGATCACTGCAGCATCTCATCGAGCAGATGACGCACATCAACAAGGGCAGGGCGTTCTTCACCACTCCCGACACGTTGGGCGACTACGTTCTGGTCGATTTCCTCGAAAATCGTCGTAGAACAGCCCGTTCTCGCTGATTCTCAGGCTCTCAAGTTGCTATTTTCCTCCAGATTTGTCACAATGACATCGCTGTAATTACACGGCCGCAAGATGATGTCTCTTCGGAGAGTCACTTCCGGTCACTGCTGGGAGGCAACAGAGCATGCACACAGAGACTGAATCAATCAATCTTGAACGCGGTTGGCAAGATCAAGCCAACTGCCTTGGTGTCGATCCAGACCTGTTCTTCCCAGAACGCGGCGCTAGTACTCGCGAAGCAAAAGAAGTGTGCAAGGGCTGCATCGTTCGCGGTGAATGCCTTGAATATGCACTCGCCAATGGTGAAAAGTTTGGCATCTGGGGCGGTCTCTCCGAGCGTGAGCGCCGTCGTCTTCGTCGCCAACGCGCACAAGACTCACGTCGCATCGTTAACGGTTAAGTCACCGTTGGCGGTTCGCTAACCGCCACTCAATGGTGCGTTCTTCCGAGAGGTCGAGTTCCTCCCACCGACTCTGCGGAATCATTCGCAACACATTGTCAGGAAGAAGTCCTACGAGTTCACAGTGATGAACGTTTGTGTGCTGTTTCACTGCGTCGACAACGTGAATCGGATTCGCTTTCTCTGGTGATACCAAGTTCACGCTGACTTGTGTGAAATCGCCTACTTGAAGCCCAAGAGTTCGAATGTGGTCTGTACGCACTCTCGCCGCAATGTCTCGTGTGTCTGACAACGAAACACCCTGTAACCACACGTTGTATGCGATGAGCGGTTCGCGCGCACCTACACATAATGCACCGGCGGTGGGGTGTGGTTGTTGTGGTCCAATGTGTGGAAACAGCGTCTTCCATGCGTCTTTTCGCACAGAGGGGAGAGAGCGTTCTGGCCCGTACAGAAAACTGGGTACGCCCAATTCGTCTGCTGCCCATTCCGCAAATCGTTTGCGCGCAAGTAGCGCGTCGTCCATTGTTGATCCCGCAAGGGGAACAAACGGAACAACGTCGACAATGCCTAACCGTGGGTGCACGCCGCTGTGTTGTTCAAGTGACAGCAGGCGAAGAGAGGCTGTTGTGAGAGCCCGCGGTGCATTTTCTCCAACAAGGGTGAACACGCTGCGATTGTGATGAACGTCTGAATGAACATCAAGAAGGTCCGGGCCCACCGCCACGCGAAGTGCGTCCAACACTGCGGTATTGGCCCCTTCGCTCACATTCACCACGCATTCCAGCATGCAGTGTTCCTACCAACTCGCAGGCCGTCCCGCTACTGCTGGTGGTAGGGTTCGCTCTATGGGCACACCTGAACTCATCATGGTCGCAATCGTTATCGTTGTTCTCTTCGGCGGCTCTCAGTTGCCCAAGATCGCAAAGAATCTTGGTTCTGCTCAGCGCGAGCTGAAAAAAGCCATGGAAGAGGGCAAGAACAACGACTCCACCGAGTCGAAGTAATTCGCCGTTCGCAGTTGCTAGGCGGGTAGTCCGCGGCGACGCTTCAGAATGCGACGACGCTCACGTTCGGAGCATCCGCCCCATACGCCGTGCTCAATGCGCTCTTCCAGTGCATATTCCAGGCACTTGTCAGTAACGGGGCATCCTTTGCAGATTGCTCGCGCTCTGTCCACGCCGACGCCGTCGGACGGGAAGAATGTGGCCGGTGGATAGTTTCGGCAGTTGCCTTGCGCCATCCACG